>JAEEGL015208299.1_pt1 | contig 11425 bp, 7 predicted proteins | sample 9134231 | NCBI WGS metagenome assembly JAEEGL01 (sample SAMN16246548, study PRJNA631951) | gut metagenome | biome: gut microbiome; feature: rumen; material: fiber-attached | host: Bos | place: Iran: Karaj | collected 2018-10
GCGCCGACAAACTCGTCAAGTCCTATTTCTTCGATCCCGCGGTCCCGTACGACGAACTGCTCGAAAAGACCGAGGGGACGGCGGACGAACTGTTCCGTCTCGGATGCGAACGCGGGGAGGCGTATCTCGTCATACAGGCGGAATCGATCTACGGACGGCTGCTGAACGATCTGAAGTACCGTCCCGCCCGCGGCGCAAAGAACACGGACATGATCCGTGTCCTCGACAAATCCCTTTCCGCCGCGAAAAAGATCGACGAACTCGCTCGGGGCGACAAGCCGCTCTTTGACGTTGCCCTCGGGGAACGCGACCGCGATAGCCTACTCGCCGCCCGGCTCGGTTGGGCGCGCTCCTCTGCGTGGGACCGCGACGTTGAACTGCGGAAAGATCCGGAATACGTGAAAGTACTCGAAAAGTACGAGCGGCATTGACCTATGCAACCAAAAAGGCGCTTGCCTCGGCAAGCGCCTTTTTGATCAGCCTTTGTTGTCTTTATCGGAACTATTCCGGTTCGAAGTATCCGTTGTTTTCCGAACCGGGGTATCCGCTTTGTCTTTGCTCTCGTTGTAGATGCTGACCAGGATACTGGTGATCAGGGCGACCGCGACGATCCCGTAGATTCCGATCGCGACCGAGATCAGCCGTCCCGCCGGCGTGACCGCCGTCATATCGCCGAACCCGATGGTCGTGACCAGCATAAAGGAGTACCAGAGCCCGTCGCCGAAGGTCTCGATCCCCGGCTCGAAGAGCGGGAGCAAAATCGACGCCCCGACCACCGCGATCATAAGACCGGCAAGGATCTCCGCCGCGTAGGTCCTGACGATGACGCGCCCGAGCAGACTGCCGGGCATCACGTCTTTCAGGTTCGCGTAGATCCCGGCGACGCCCTGCACCAAGAACAAGAGACTGTAGATCACGACCTGCGTCTCGACCGAACCGCCGACCTCGGTCACCAGTTTCGCGAGCAGAGCCAGATTGATGACGATCATGAACACGCAGCCCACGATCGCGCGCACGTCGCGCCGGTTCCTGCCGATCGAAGCAACGTATTCGGCGACCACCGCCGCCGTGCGGATCGCCATAAAGATCACCGCCAGGTCGCTTGACCGTTCGCGGAAAACGACGAACAGAACCGAGAGAACGAAACTGACCGCCGCGTCGATCATATACCCGGTCCGCCCCGCGCGTTTCTTGGTCTTGCTCCAACGGTACAGCATCAGCGACGCGTGCAGGAGCATCAGGACGAAGAGGTAGTACGGCAACACCTCCGCGATCCGTTGCGGGATCGCGACGAACAGGATGCCGGAGACGACCAGGATCAGCGAGTAGATGCGCGTCGTCCGCGCGATCGGGTTCACGTTTTTTTGTGTTTTCCTTCTTCTCGGCATCGTTCGTTCCCTTTTCAAATCGTGTTCTTGAATTGTTCGATCAAGGTGTCTACCCGTTTGAAAAACGCCTCATTTTCGTACGCGCGCGGTACAAGATTCGGTAATCCTTTTCCATATTTATAGGACACAACCGCATACGCGAAAGCGAAAGCATCTTCTTCCAAATCCTGCGCGTAATAGTCGGCGTTCTTTTCCCCGATAGAAGGCTTCACATAGTTTGCCGTCTCTTTTAACCATCTCTCGGCAAGATCCGGATCATCGCATGTTGTTGGATCTGTCTTGTATTTCTCCATTTCAGAGAACTGATACCAATGCCTTAATTCGTGCAGAATGAAGAACTCTACTTGATACGGTTCTCCTTGTGCAAACGCAAAGTCAACAGAAACGACGTTGACTAATACCCCTTTTTCTGTTTTGTCGTATGTTGCAGTTAAAGCAGGGCTTTCATTAAAGAAAAACTTCCATTTTATCGGATCAGATATCCCCAGAAAGCGCTTGTTGGCAAAAACAATATAATCTACAAATGGGGTATAATGATACATAAGCATTTCGATTCTTTGATCGTCAGTCATTTTCCCTCCCCGTTCTTCGATCGTCGGTTGTTTCTCCCACGTATCTTACGCTTCTTCCCCGTCCGCGAAGTTATTGCACAGACTGATGATCAGGACGTCTTCGGTCGCCGGGCACTTCACGAAATAGTTGCTTGTCTCCACTTTGCGGTAAACGCCGTCGTCGCCGAGTTGTCTTGTGATCATGTGGAACTCCTGGATCCCTTCCCGATACAATTTCAGTTGATTTTCGCGGCAGAACATCGCGTTCCAACGCTCCCGGTCGTCCGGGTGCATCGAGAGGGTGCCGTGCTCGATCAGGTCGTCCACCGTGCCTGTGGAGGGGCAACTCTTTGCCGTGAAGTTCTCGTAGGTCATCATGTAAAAACTGTTCTTCGTCAGGTTGCCGTAGATGATCAGCGGGTATCTCTTATAGACCGCCTGGAGCAGGATCTGTACGGCTCCCGTCTCGGTCTGGATCTGCAGAATATCCTCTTCCTCGATCGACATACATTGGGTAAGCAGGTACTGCGTAAAATCGTCCTCGGGCATCGGGTGAGCGAAGTAGAACCCCTGGATCAGATTGCAGTTGCAGGTGCGAAGGAAGCCGTACTGCTCCTTGGTTTCCACGCCCTCCGCGACCGTGCGGATGTTCAGGCGGTTGGCGAAAAGGAAAATGCTCTCCAAAATGATGCGTTCCCGTTCGCTCTCGCAGTTCATTCTCAGAAGAGACCGGTCGATCTTGATCTCGTCCGGGGCGGTGTCGGCGACCAGGCTGAGCGAGGAAAGCCCGCTGCCGAAATCGTCAATCGAGAATTCAAAGCCGTTTTCGCGCAGCCCGTTGACGGTCTTGCGCATCAGTTCCTCTTCCTGGGACATGGCGGATTCCGTGATCTCCACCACGATCAGGCGATGGTCAAGCCCGTGGGAATCCACGATCTCGGATAGGTGGCTCGGCATATCCTCTTCGTGAAGATGCCAGCGGGAGAAGTTGACGGAGATCGGCATCGGCTCGATATTCAGCGCTTTCAGCCGATCGAGAAACGTACACACGTGCTCGACCACGTACCAGTCCAGCATAGCGACGGCGCCTGTCTGCTCCATCGCCGGCAAGAACTGCTGCGGCAAAATGACGTCGCCGTCTTCTCTTACCCAGCGGATCAGCGCTTCGGCGGACTTCACGCGGCCGGTCGTGGCGTCGATCTTCGGCTGATAATACACTTTCAGTTCCCGCCTGTGCATCGCCTGCATGGCTGTCAGAACGTCGCTGATAATATACCCGTTCATTGGTGTCTTGCTCCTTCGGTTGCGTTTTTCGGTTGCGCTCACACATAGGGAGCGCGGTTTTTGGGGTTCCGCAAGAAAGCATCCCGTTCGCAAATCCGCGCGAAAAGAACGCTTTGAATGACATTATACCATTTTTCTTGCAGTTTTTCAATTCTTTTTTGGGGTTTTTGAGAACTCTTTTTCTTTCGACCGTGCAAAGCAGGGATTTTTGATCGCAGTGGTAACGAAATGCAACCCAGGGACGACGTCAATGATTTGCGCCGGACGCCCGGGCGAAAAGCGTATACAAAACGGAGCGCCGGGCGTCCAAACGGCGCTTAGAAAACGCTTTTGCGGCAGCAAAAAGGGGTGGCAACCCCGGCGTTTTCGAATCATGATGGCGCGGTCCGATCCCGACGGGGGGAGAGGAAACAAACAAGGAACCCCGCCGAAGCGAGGTTCCTTGTTTGGCTAAGAACTACCAAAAGGTACAAAACCGAGCTAAGAACACCAAAAAGTACACCAAAGATCACGGTCCCATGAACAATATCTCTTGAATCACCTTGAGATACGGATGATCCTTCTCGATTTGTCCGTGTTGAATGTTGGCAAACAATAAATATTGATAATCACCTTTCCGGTGATAAATCTACAGATTTCTTCAATAAGCACTTTGAGACGCGCTTTAATCATCCGGCCCCCGATATACTCTTTCCCGATGTTTTTCTTGTCACATTGCTTTTTACGTTCTTTTTTGCCAGAATAATAATGATAATGCTTTGGCATTGCCGTATTCCTTAAAAATGCTATTATCATCGTTTTTTAAAAAAAGACTTGATAATTCAAGGTTAGGTGAGTATAATAGAAAATGATGAGTGAATTCTTCGTTATATTATTCGCAAAAGAGAAGCAAGCATCGGAGGCAGCTAAAAATGGAAACAGCTCAGTACTTGTCCGCACAAGCTGTATCAGATCTGTGGGGCATCACAAAAAGAAGAGTACAAAGTCTGTGTGTCAATAATAGAATTCCGGGAGCATTTAGGATTGGAAATATGTGGGCAATCCCTGCAGATGCTGTGAAGCCAAAGGATGCAAGAATACGTGAACATAATGAGATTAACGTTCCTCTAAGTTTATCTATTCGGAAAGCAAGACGTAATTTACGGTCTTTAGTTGATTCAACCGTGAAAGAACTCTTTAACGAGGGCTTATCGTCTGTAGAAGCATTAAAGACTATTGTGGTTTTATTTGCAACGAAACTTCTGGAAAAATACGAAGGCGATACTGCTATCTGCTTAAGGAGATGTGAATCATTCTTTGGATACAATTTAAAAAAAACAAAACTGGATGATATAGATAAAGGCATAGATAAGTATATTTCTGAAAACTCGATGTGCCTGGTTGACTCGTTGTCATGGGTTTATCAGTTTGCAACAAAGAAGTCCGATGTTTTCAAATACAATGATACGCAATTCTTTACCGAGAAATACATGATCAACACCCTTGTTGATTCTGTGCATATTGATGCGGATTCAATCGTGATAGATCCAGCTTGTGGTGGATGCAATTTTCTACTTTATTCCTTTGAGTCATTTATTGAATTGACGCAAGGACAGGATGCGCTTGAAAGATCCAATTATGCTCTGGGAAAACTATATGGCTATGAAATAGATCCATTCCTCGCATATGTTGGAGCATTTAATCTTAAGTTAAAAGCGATGTCTTATATTGCTGAAGAAAGAAGCGTATCGATTCAGGATTTCGATTCAGTACATCCTTTGGTCTTTTACCCAGAGAAAGAAACTGTTTCCGGATTTCTTGACTTAGAGTGGGAGAAGCAGTTTGTTGTGAACTGCGACACAAATACAACGATTCAGCTTATAGATGCATTTGACGGAGCAAACACTGTGGTTACAAATCCTCCATTTCGTACAATAAAGGGAATGCCGTCAGATCAAAAAGAATATCTGCAGCATAATTATCCAAAGGCGAAATGCGATATGTGTAATGCTTTCATTGAAAGGGTTATGGACATTCTTCCAGAAGGCGGTAAAGCGGCAATGGTAACCCAGAACAGTTGGATGTATCTTGATAGTTTTACACATTTAAGAAGCAGCCTGTTAGGTGAGTATAGAATTGATTATATTTGGGAACTTGGTTCTAACGCCTTTTATGATCTTTCGGGAGAAAAGGCTAATGTAGCACTTGTAAGTGTGACAAAAACACGTCCAGGAAAGAAGCATGAAATTGAACTTGGATCATTCAGAAACATGAGCATTGAAAGTATAGAGTCCGCATTGGAAGACGGTTCTGTACAAATGCAACACATAAGGCAGATGGATATTCTGAATAATACCGAATCAAGATTTGATATGGTCAGCACAGATCATCTTAGAAGTCTTCAAGTGAACTGTGATCAGTATAAGGATTATGCTGTACCTATGCAAGGAACATCAACAGGAGATGCAAAGAATCTAATCGATTATTATTGGAAACATATAGGCGACGAAGATTGGGTGCTCGTAAGTAAAGGCGGCGGATACTCAAGGTTTGAGGGGTTGAATTCCTACAGTGTTAAATGGGGAAAAGATGGAAAATTCATCAAAAACACAAAGGGATCCGCTATTCGGAATGCAAACTATTTTGATGAAACGCAACTTGTGTTCAGCGATACGGGAACAGCAGGACTTAATGTAAGGATACTTCTTCCTGGGCAAATATTTGTTGCGTCCGGCCCCGGCATAAGAGTCACGAAAGGTAAAGAATTAGCACATTTGGCATTCTTGAATTCTCGGTTTTCCGCATTTTTTGTAAGGCTGCTTTCTCCGAAACTCACGATTGCGGCAGGATACATTGGAAAAATACCTGTGACTGAGGCCATTCTCGAATCCACTTTGCTTGAAAAATGTTCAAAGAAATGTCTTGAATCAAAAAGTCACCGGCTGTCTAAACGCCCAACAAACTATGAGTTCTCTTATTTCAAGCACGATAAGGATAAAAGCATAGAGGATGCCGCAAAGATGTGGTTTGATGACGACATTAATGACGAATGGACTCAGTTGCTGAACGAGAATAAGGTAGAGGAATTCATTGCAAAAGAAATGGGTTTATCTGAAGCAGATCTCAAAGTAATAGATGACTATATCGGTTGCAGACTCATTCTCTCAATAAAAGAAGAGGCTGAAGCATCACTCGTAGAATCTGATGTGGAGGGTGTACTTGGAATTGATTGTTTTCCTCGAAGAACAAAAGCAAGTAAAAAATCACTGGGATCCGATGGATTGATTGAGTATGTTGCGCAAATAAAAGGTGTTTCGTGTGAAATAGTTTATAAGACTCTGAAAGATCATTTTGATTGGTTTAAGGATAGATATGTTGACCTTTATATGCAAGCGTTGGTTTTGTCTGTACTCAAATTTAGAGAGACCGAGCATTTTCTAATGACAGCAGATAGCGCTACGTTGAAAATGGGGCTATTGAAAGAAAAAGACAACGACTTTGCAAAAAAATGGATTAAGGTAAAATTCAACACAGTTCATAACGATCTTTTTGACGGAAAGCCTCTTTACAGCTACAATTCATCAAATGATATGTTTGAATGGATAAAGGAGTAAAAAGTGGATAACAGAATGAATGAAATTGCAGACAATCTGTTGTCTGCAATAAGGGAAAAATATAAAGGGGACTATAGAAATATCCCGGAAATCTTAGAATTTTGGCATAACACACTGTTCTTGTTCTTTTCAGCGGCGAATCACCAGCGGTTGTTTGGCGATTCCAAAGTTGACTACAGAAGGATGGTTTCATTTGAACTTATGCCGGATTATCTTTGTGGGTTCTATGAGGCAAATAAAACCATACTTGATAAAATCATTAATTCATCTCTTAAAAGTTACATATATGAAGAAAGAGATATGAACAATGACAGACAGGAACTACTTAATGTTGAACTTGATTTTACAAATGATTCACTTACACTGTTTTCTGATAAGGTAAGCAGAGATAACACAGGATCGTATTATACGCCAAAAGAATTTGCCATTCAAATCATTAATAAGGCATTTCAAAACAAATCTTTCGATAAGATGAAAGAATATAAGATTGCCGATTTATCATGCGGTGGCGGAGACTTCCTTCTGGCTGTTATGGATTATCTGCAAGAAGAACTTGGAATAGAAAAGGAAAGATCTGTATGCTGGCTTTATGGAGTTGATATTGACCCGATTGCAATTCAAATATGTATTTCAAATCTATTGTTATTTGCAGATCAGAAAGACTGGAAAAGAATAGTTTCACATTTCTCATTTGGCAATCCGCTGTTGATTTCTGACGTAGAATGTACACCAGAAGAAAAGAACAAATTGTTTGCAACAAGACGGTTATATGCTGTCGGATTAGGAATGCCGGAGGCGTTTTTTGAAGATAGCTTTGATGTTGTTGTTGGAAATCCTCCTTGGAAAAAAATTAGATTCGAAGAAAGAAAATTCTTCAGAGGTATATCAGCCAACATTTCTTTTGTAACGCAGAAAAGTGTGCGTGATAAGGAAGTGATAAAACTCAAAACCACATGGCCGATAGTATATAACTGGCGAAATGATGTATGTAAAGAATACTCGATGATGACTGCTATTAATTACCGACATTCAAAGATAAAAGACTCTATAGCCGGAGAATTGAACACTTATGCTTTGTTTACGGAACTTGCCTATAATATGCTTTCACCAAATGGTGTTCTTGCACTGGTGGTAAAAAGCACCTTAGTGACAGCTCCTGTCAATCAAAAACTGTGGAAAAAATTCCTTGATGATAAAGCTGTAAGCAGTGTATTTCTGTTTGAGAATAAAAAGAAAATTTTTGCGATCGACTCAAGAGAGAGGTTTATTGTTTTTATCGCAGAAAATAGAAAATCTAAAAGTTTTGATTTTGCGGCAGGATTAACCAGACCAGAAGAATTGAAAAGAAGCTGTACAATCGCTCTAAATGCAGAAGATCTAAGGCGCATTAATCCTTTTACAGGAACCATACCCAACGTCAGCGATAATGGAGAAATAAGATTTCTTAAAGAAGCACACAATAGTTTTGCTCTGTTTTCGGATGTTTACCCGGACTGCCATTTTGGAAGGCTTATCCATCTTACTGCTCATGCAGCCAATATTTCAAGGAAACAGTCTAAAGATAATGTTCCGATATATGAAGGAAAATTTATAGAACAGTATGATGCACGATATGCAACTTTCCACGGTATGTCGGATGCAAAAAAATACGCTAATAAAGCATCGGCGCAAAATAATGAACCTGACAAAATGGGTGTTAGACCGTGGCCTGAGAGCAGATTCTTTGTTGATCAGTCTTTATGGCATAAATATCTTCGCCAATATGGAGAAAAGTATTCTCTTTGTTGGAGAAGTCTTACATCGCCGACAAACAGAAGAACAATGCTTGCGATGATAGTTCCTACATGTCCGACATGTCAGTCTGTTCAGATACTTCAGACAAAAAGCTTGGAAGAACTTGTAATGCTTCTGGCTTTATTCAACTCGATTCCTTTTGACTATTTTGTTCGGATTAAGATGCCGGGATTAGATCTAACTCAAAGTGTAATAAAACAAATCCCTGTTCCGTCCGATTCTGATTACAATGAAGAGTACGAGATTAACGGAGTAAAAACAACACTGAAAAAACATATTCTGTCATATGTAATTAGTATATTGCAAAGTGAAGATAGACTTGATGATCTTGTATTGGAATTTTCAAATATAGTGTACGAAATAAAGAATAAAAGCATAGAGCAGAAGAAAAAGATGATAGACCTTCTGTTTCAAAAAGCCTACCATCTGGATGATAATTCATTTAAGAATATTCTGCTTTCATTTCCTAAATATCAAGCAGACCATAACGTTTAGAGGTTGGGGTTCTTCCGTTATGAGCCACAAAAATACTCTCGGTTTTTAGAGATTCGATTTCAGATTCAGATAGGACTGACATGACATAATAGTCAGTACGAATCTTTTCCATGACAATTACCTTGTGGACAAACCACTTACCTTCTTCTGCAGTTGAAAGTTTTTCTCCAGAGGCGGTTTCTCCTTTAAGTTGTATTCTCCATGAGCCATTTGGATTAGCGCCTGTCTGGTGCATTTTAATTGTGCATCCAACATAATCCTTAGCATTATAGTTAATGGTTACATCTTTTTCCTCTGTGATGTTAGATGGATCCACATCAAAGAACACTACTGAACCAAGGACCAAACTGTCTTTATTGGTCTGATATCTTGTTCCATCGCCTTTTCCTTGTGATAAAACACCAAGCATCGAGAGATCGAGGATATTTCTGGAGCCGCCAGTCATTTCTCTTGTCTCAAACCACATCTTTTCTGAATTATTAGATGGAGCAATAGAATGAACAGAAGTAACTTCTTCATTTCGGTTGCTGACTTTAACTTTCTTGCCTTTGAAATCACTCTTGACGCCTGGAAGATGGACTCTTCCAACAGAGCCAAATGGATCAGAAGAGGTTTTTTCTGTTGTGGCCTTTGAAGAAAGCCTCCTTGTTTTTGCTGCATCAATTTGCAGTTGTATTTCATGTCGGAGAAGGTCTGCTTCAAGAAGCTTATTCAGGTCATCAATGCTCTCAATTTTCATTGAAAACTTGCAGGCGCCATCTCTGTAGCGTTCGATAACTGTTTTATACTTGTAAATAAAGTTTTCAGTAACACTATCAGTATCAGAGTCATTGCTTATGATGCTATTTGTTTCATAGTTAGTCCAGAGTCCGCCGCCGGTTAGATTACTGGAACCAACAGAAATCCACTCTGATTTCTTTAAATCAGATAGGTAGTAGATTTTCGAGTGGAACGTGATGTTGGGATTACTGTCATGAACAATGAAAAGTGAGTCAACAAGAGAAAAGAGATTTACTACGGCTTCATATGATGTACCATGAGCATCTAGCCCAATAAAAGCCTCGACTTTTCCTCCGTTATCTCTGAATTTTTGAAGACTCTCTTTAATTCTGAGAACTCCGCTGTTTTTTGCAAAAGCAGAGACAATAACAAAGTGTTTATACTTGTTCTCAGACAATTTGTTATTCAGAATGGTTCCAAGTTGTTCTCCAATCGGCTGATCAATTAATTCTATCATGTGTGGGCATACCTCCAAGCATTGTGTTTCCTTAGCAAATTATGATGATTAAAAACGCGAGTTTTTCCTATTTGGATTTATTGTGCATGTCTTATAAATGTTCTAGGTATTGCGTAAAAAAGATAATTCTGGAAGTTTCTGATGTTCCTTTTTTGACACTTATAGATTTATAACAAGTCCTATTCTCGGGTAACAATAATCGCCCTTTATATGATATCATAAAATTGTGTAAAAATCAATCCAATTGACAACCGGCAATTTGAAAAGCACATTAGAAACGGCGCTATCTTCTTGAGTGTCTTTTCTCGATCACACCAACTCATCTAGCCCAGTCCTATATACCTGCACCAGCAAATACGCCACGTCGAACCGCAGCGTACGGTCTCCGTTCTCGTATGCCTTGAGCGTCGCCTCGGTGATCGAGGTTATGTTGATGTCTTTTTTTCTATTTAGGCGTTGTTTTGGTTCAAATCCCCCCATCCCGTCCTTTTTTGGTGTTCTTTGTAGCGTAAAGAAACGCGAAAAGTACACCGGCGTTTTCGACCGTTTTTGGAACCAACGACATCCGGATGATTTGCGCCGGACGCCCGGGCGAAAAGCGTACACAAAACGGAGCGCCGGGCGTCCCTATGGCGTCTTGAAAACGCTTTCTCTCGGTTAAAAGGGCAACAGGCGTTACGTTTTCGAATCGTGATGTCGTTTGGTTGAGCACAACAGAGGGAACCCCGTAAAATCCGTTCCTCATACGCCAAAGGCGTATTTCACCCGCGCAGCGGATATCATACCCGCAGGGTATATCTCCCGTTCCGCAAGGAACGGATTTCATTGAAAAAAGGCACTTGCATTTGCAAGTGCCTTTTTTCTGGCTCCCCCTGTTGGGCTCGAACCAACGACATCATGATTAACAGTCATGCGCTCTACCGACTGAGCTAAGGAGGAATATGGAGATTGTCCATTGAAAAACCGAATAAAGGAAAGAGTGAAACTCGTAGTGTTTGCGAAACCTGAACTGACGAAGCAGTTCAAGCACTCGGTCGATTAGTATCGCTCAACTGCACGCATTACTGCGCTTCCATCTGCGAC
>JAEEGL016350935.1_pt1 | contig 11425 bp, 5 predicted proteins | sample 9134231 | NCBI WGS metagenome assembly JAEEGL01 (sample SAMN16246548, study PRJNA631951) | gut metagenome | biome: gut microbiome; feature: rumen; material: fiber-attached | host: Bos | place: Iran: Karaj | collected 2018-10
ACTTGCTCGTTGTCTAAGAGAAGGCGAGATAACTGATGCAGAAAGAACAGTTGAACTTTTGACAGATAAATTTGGTATTGATAGCCATAAATTATACACAGAGGATGTTCATGAAGCAGCAAAAAAAGGACTTCCTTATTGTCTAAGAGAAGGCAAGATAACTAAAGCAGAAAGAATAGTTGAACTTTTGACAGATAAATTAGGTATTGATAGCCATAAATTATACACAGAAGATGTTCTTGAAGCAGCAAAAGAACGACTTGCTTATTATTTAAGAGCACCCTGGATAACTGATCCAGAAAGAATAGTTGAACTTTCGACAGATAAATTAGGTATTGATAGTCATAAATTATACACAGAGGATGTTCTTGAAGCAGCAAAAGAAGGACTTGCTTGTTGTCTAACAGAAGATGGGAAAATTAATTCAAAAGAGCTAATTCAATTAGTAGAAGATAATTTTGAAGTTGATTGCCAAGAATTACGCGATTTCATTAATGATAAAGAAAAATTATTTAATTACTTAATAGAAAATAATGAAACCTGGCAGGACCAGCAGATATGTGCCCCATTCAAGAGAGGTATTAAATATTTTGGTTATGATTTAATGTTTGAGTATATAGATGAAAATCGTCCTAACTTACACGATAAGATGATTGGTTTTAATAATATTTGTGATCTTTGTGATAAATTTGGGACAACTGAAAAAATAAGAAAGAACTTTTATTATAATATATTAGAGCAGGTCAAAATGGATGGAGCGCAATATAATGAAGGCACTTCATATCATCATCTTAACGCAATAGCAGGAAGCTTAAGGGATACATTCATAACTGACATATTAAAAAGAGCTGAAGGGTTGAAAAAGAAACTCCCCGAGATAGAAGAACTCGTAAATTATTTTAGTGAACCAAGTAAGGTAATGGATTCGTGGAAAGATTTAAAAAAATTCATGAAGTTAAAGGGATTTGTAGATGAAGAAAAAATAGTTAATGAGCTTACGAAAATTAGAAAAAAAGATGAAAAACTTTATGAATTTGCAAAAGTACTTCTATTTTACAGACATAGCACCATTAATTTTGATGCAGTAAGGGAGTTTTTGTATACCCCAGAGAGCTTTTTTGCAAGAGGCGATGAGCATTCTGATAAGTTATTACATGAAGCTATAAAACCAAGTAATCTTTATAGGTATGGATTGTCAGCAATAGACTTACGACGAGCTATGGTAAATGGAGCGATGGATGAGATACAAGAAATCAGACCGATGGAGATAGAATATGATGTATTTTCATTAAAATTATCACCAGAATTAATATCAGAATATGAAAAGACTAAAGACTACACAACGTTAGATTATCTACGTTATGCCTTAGGCAAAAACAGAGAAGGCGTTAAAAGTCATGCTTCTAACCCTATAAAGATATTTCAAGGAGTGAGAAGGCTTGGGATTGATGTTAATCAAATTTTTAACGATAAATTTGAATTATCAAAAAAGTCAGAATCAGGAGAAGCTGAAGATTTAGAACCCGACGTGCGTAATATTCTAAGAAATGATGAGGCAATGCGAAAAATTATTGATCTGGAAGCTGCCGAGTATAGAATACAAATTCATAGAAAGAGTGACCCGATGGCTACATTGGTTGGAGATGCTACAGCGTGTTGTATGGCGTGGGGGACAGGTAAGGGAATTATATATGGTTGTACACCAAATAATGCGATATGTTCAGTTCAGAAAAAGATTGATGGAGAATATAGAACGATAGCACAATGTGTTATGACTCTTGATGTGGATACTGGGGTGACGGGGATAGAAAGTCTTGAGGACATATCAAAGATTCCAGTAGAAGCACTTCAAAGGAAACTAGTATTAACCTGCGATAATATCGAAGTAGCACCAAATTTTATGAACGAAGCTAGGATAATAGAGGAAGGATTACGACACTTTTTCAAGCATTATATGGACGTAAATGCTGAAAGTATGGGAATTGAAAGTGGTAGAGTTATTATAGGGACTGGACACGACGACGCTTTTAATGATCTTCCAAGAATTGACAATACATTTATTCCGACATCACTTTTAGGTTATTCAGATAATCGAGGAGCAAAAAGTTACCTATTAGACTTAGATCAAGATGTTAAAAGAAAGTGGTCTTTTATTGAAACTAAGAGAGTAACATCGGAGAAAGATAAGAGTGAAAAATCAGGTGAATATACAATAAAAGATATTTGCTTATCTGACATCTTAAAGATATCAAAGTTAGATAATGATGTATATGGAGCAAGCTTAAAGAAAGGTATGGTAGAGATGCAAAACACAATTACGGCATACCTTATAAAGAATGCATTGTCAGGGAAAGAAGGCTTTATGTTTAAGATGATGGATAAGGGCGGTATGTTGTCATCATATATAATAGGGACAGAAGAGAGTAATAAAAAAGGTAGGAGAGTTTATATTGCAGATTTTGCAAGTAAAGGAAACAATAATTTTCTTAATGGTCGTATGATAGGTAAATTTATTGAGAAGTATATAACGCAATATGGAGAAGATGATATATTGCCACCAGTAGTTGCCGAATTTAGAGAAAGAACGACTTATAAATTTATAGAGAATGAAGAGAGATTAAATAAGTTTTTAAGTCACTACGGATTGCAGGCTAAAGTTGTAGAGAATGGCACAGAGGAAAAAGGGGGCGAAATATTCCATAAGTGTTGTGTGTATGTGCTAAGGCAAGGAAAGGATGCTTCTAGGGTTGACGAAATGATTAAAGGACATAGAAAAAAAAGAACACGCAAATCTTATAGATCGGTTATTTAATAGTATTCCAATTTTTATGGCACCCCTACGGGGGCCGTTCGCAGCGGCAGGCAAACGCTATCGCTTTTTTACGAAGACATCATCATCAACGCAAGATTGTGGTTCAATTTGGGGACACTCAAAAATTGTGGCACCCCTACGGGGTGCGGGGAGGGGGGTGGCGCCTATAATGGGGTATCCTGCACTCCGCAGCAAAGCTGCTCCGTTTGTCTACCCCATCCTGGCGCCGCGACCTTCGGTCGCTTTGGAAAACCCCTACGGGGTTTTGATTTCACTTCACTCTCTGATGCCATCCTGGCGCCGCGACCTTCGGTCGCTTTGGAAGACCCCTACGGGGGCCGCTCGCAGCGGCAGGCAAACGCTATCGCTCTTTCACGAGGACACTACCATCAACGAAAGATCCTTAATGGTATGTCCAGTGGTTTTGATCTAGCTTCACCATCCTGACACCGCTATGGTCGCCTTGTCATAAATCATTTGATGCATTTAAGAAAATTGATAGAAAAAACATTGACAAAACTATTTAATCAGCATTATATGAAAACTATTAAAGGCAATGGCGTCTTTGGGTACTAAAAAACTCAAAGGCGCTTTTTGTTTATGTAACAATTAGTTGATTTTGAAAAAGAAAGGCAAAGACGTCTTTTGTGTAGATACATCTGTGTTTACACAAAAAGTGTCTTTGCCTTTTTTTTATTGTAATCAGAAAAAAGGATACGGATATGGGTACTGTTTCAGATATTTTTGGAAGCCAAGTCTTTGATGACAGAGTAATGCGAGCCACTCTTTCAGCAGAGGTTTATGCATCCTTGCGTAAAACTATTGATGAAGGAATGGAATTAGATATCAGCGTTGCTAATGCTGTTGCAGAAGCGATGAAAAATTGGGCAGTCGCAAAAGGTGCAACCCACTTTACCCATTGGTTTCAGCCACTAACTGGTGTGACAGCTGAAAAACACGATAGCTTTATCACTCCGTCCCCAGACGGCAGCGTAATTATGGAGTTCTCTGGAAAAGAATTAATTAAGGGTGAACCAGATGCTTCATCCTTCCCATCAGGAGGTCTGCGCGCAACCTTCGAAGCAAGGGGTTATACAGCTTGGGATCCAACCTCATACGCCTTCATAAAAGGAAAAACTCTCTGCATCCCAACTGCGTTCTGCTCCTACGGTGGCCACGCTCTCGATAAAAAGACACCACTCCTTCGTTCTATGGAAGCCCTTAGTAAACAGGCTTTGCGTATCTTACGCCTTTTCGGTAACACCACAGCAAAAAGAGTTATCTCATCCGTCGGACCTGAACAGGAATACTTCCTTATCTCAAAAGAGATGTATGAAAATCGTCCAGACCTACGCTTTACTGGTAGAACTCTTTTCGGTGCAAAACCACCAAAAGGACAGGAATTGGACGATCACTACTTTGGCGCTATAAAGCCAAGCGTTGCGGCCTTTATGGAGGACCTAAACACCGAACTGTGGAAACTCGGGATTTTGGCCAAGACAGAACATAACGAGGTCGCTCCTGCTCAACACGAGCTCGCCCCAATTTATTCCACAACAAATATCGCAACAGACCATAATCAACTCACTATGGAGATTATGCAAAAGGTTGCATCACGTCACGGTCTAGTCTGCCTCTTACACGAAAAACCGTTCGCAGGTGTTAACGGTAGTGGAAAACACAACAACTGGTCAATCGCAACAGATAACGGACAAAACTTACTCTCACCTGGGGATACTCCTTATGAGAATGCACAATTTTTACTGTTCCTCTGTGCTGTGATTAAAGCCGTAGACGATTATCAAGATTTGCTTCGTATCTCCGTTGCAACAGCAGGAAATGATCACAGACTCGGTGCAAACGAAGCGCCACCAGCTGTTATCTCAATATTCCTTGGCGATGAGCTAAACGCTGTCCTAAACGCTATTGAAACTGACACACCATATCAAGGTGCTGCAAAAACTCAGATGAAACTCGGTGTTGATGTTCTGCCAAAGTTCAATCGTGATATGACAGACCGTAATAGGACTTCACCGTTTGCATTCACAGGAAATAAATTCGAGTTCCGTATGCTTGGCTCATCAAATAGCATCGCCTGCGCAAACATTATGCTAAACGCTGCAGTTGCAGAAAGTTTATGCATCTATGCTGACCGCTTAGAAGGTGCAACAGATTTTGAAGCAACACTTCATCAGATGATTAAGAAAACAATCGGCGATCATAAACGGATTATATTCAACGGTAACGGTTATGATGATGCATGGATTAGCGAGGCAACAGAAAAACGTGGGCTCTTAAATTACCGCACCACTGCAGATTGTATGCCACACTTACTCGATGAAAAGAATGTTACGATGTTAACCTCACTTGGAGTGTTTACTGTTGATGAGCTTAAATCAAGACGCGATATTATGCTCGAAAACTACTGTAAGACTGTCTTAATTGAAGCTAATACCATGATTAATGTCGTGCATAAACGGATCGCTCCTGCAATCGTGCGCTTCACATCCGATCTTGCAAAACAAGCTGAAGAGAAGAAGGCACTTCTTCCTGATCTAAAGTGCAGTTATGAATTAGAACTTATACAAAAGCTCTCTGACATAACGGATACTATCGCAGAGAAAACTAGGAGCTTGGAGGAAGCAGTTATCGGTATCTTGGATGCTGAAGATGTTGTGACAGAGTCTGCCCTTATCCGCGATACGGTGCTGCCAAAGATGAGTGAGCTGCGTATCCCATGCGATAGAGCAGAACTCCTTACAGCAAAGAGCTATTGGCCATTCCCAACGTATGGGGACATTTTGTTTAGTGTCAAATAACCGTGGAGGGCAAAGGCTGTCGCTTGTTATGCGAAGGAGATGATTGTTGTTTGAGAGATTATCGCAATGGAGTTAGGGCACCCCTCCGGGGTGCGGTTGGTGGTGGCGACATATACGGGGGTAACCTGCGTCGCACGTCTATGACGTGCTCCTTGGTCACCGCCCGCCTAGCACCACTACGCAGCTAAAGCTGCTCCGTTTGTTTCACCCGCTTCGCGGGTAATGCTGTCGCTCGTGGTACGCAGGGTTTTGTCGTGAGTGATAGATTTTTGTGAAGGAGTTATTGCACCCCTACGGGGTGCGGGTGGGTGGTAATGACATATACGGGGGTAACCTGCGTCATGCGTCTAACGACGCATTCCTTGGTTACCGCCCGCCTAGCACCACTACGCCGCTATCGCGGCTTCGTTTGTTTCACCCGCTTCGCGGGTGGTCATCGTTAACGAATGACATTACCTGCGAAGCAGGTAACACAAGCGACCAAAGGGAGCGGTGCTAGGCGGGTGGTGCCAAGCGAAAACCGCTTTAGCGGTCGCAGCGCAGGTACCCCCGTACACTGGTACCCACCAAATCGCGCCCCGGAGGGGCGCTATAAAATTTGTTGAAGGTAATTTTGCGTTAATGCCCTCGTTTATGAACGACAGCGTTTGCCTGTCGCGGCGAGCGGCCGCAATAAATGTAAGTAGGAAAAAGATGAGTATTGAATTTTGGTTTTTAATTGGTGCAGTTTTAGTTTTTTGGATGCAGGCAGGTTTTACGATGGTGGAGAGCGGATTCACCAGGTCAAAAAATGCAGGAAATATCATTATGAAAAATCTAATGGATTTCTGTATCGGAACTGTGGTGTTTTCCGCTTTGGGTTATACTTTGATGATGGGTGAAGATACCTTTTTTGGTCTGATTGGAAAACCAAACCTAAAGCTCTTCACCAATTTTGCTGAATTTATCGCATCCCCGACAGACGGTTTTACAGATGCCAGCTACTTTGTTTTTAATCTGGTGTTTTGCGCAACTACTGCAACGATCGTTTCTGGTGCAATGTCAGAGCGCACAAAGTTTTCCGCCTACTGCGTTTATTCAGCTGTAATAAGTCTACTGATCTATCCCATAGAAGCTCACTGGATCTGGGGAAACGGATGGCTTTCCCGTCTTGGATTTCACGATTATGCAGGATCGTGCGCTATTCATATGGTTGGAGGTATTGCTGCCCTAATAGGTGCAATATGCTTAGGTCCGCGTATCGGAAAATATGTAACAGATAACGATGGCAAAGTGCTAAAAGTTAATGCTATCCCCGGTCACTCCATCCCACTTGGTGCTTTAGGTGTCTTTATCTTGTGGTTTGGATGGTACGGCTTTAACGGTGCTGCTGCAAAAACAGTTTCAGAACTTTCATCGATATTTTTAACAACAACCATTGCACCAGCAATCGCAACGTGCACAACTCTGATCTACACCTGGATAAAAAATGGTAAGCCCGATGTATCAATGTGCTTAAACGCTGCACTTGCAGGCTTAGTTGCTATAACCGCAGGTTGCGATGCTTTCGATGCTATCGGTGCAATAATTGTAGGACTTGTAGCGGGACTCTTAGTTGCTGTTACTATTGAAGTGTTAGACCTCAAATTTCATATCGATGACCCCGTCGGTGCTGTCGGAGTTCACTGCGCAAACGGCGTATGGGGTACGATAGCAGTTGGACTTTTAGCTAATCCAGATGCTCCAGCAGGTCTAAATGGCTTCTTATATACTGGTGAAACAGATGTTTTGTCTGTACAGCTTCTAGGGTTCATTGCCGTTGCAGTGTGGGCAACAGTTACAATGTATCTATTTTTCAAGCTGTTAAAGAGGCTTGATTTCCTTCGAGCTGATGCTGCTGATGAACTCTCAGGGCTTGATGTTAGCGAACACGGTTTACCAAGTGCTTATCCAGATTTTATGCCTGCGGTAGATAAATATGCAGAGTTTGGTAGTGGAGAACCTGTTATCGCAGTTACAGGAACAACCCCTGTTGCAGAAGCTATTCCTGTTAAGAAAGAGCCAACCTTTACATCAGACGGTCATAAGTACACAAAGGTTGAAATTATCTTCAAAGAGGAAAGGCTTTACGCCTTAAAAGATGCAATGTCGAAACTCGGTATTACTGGTATGACCGTATCTCACGTTATGGGTTACGGAATGCAAAAAGGTCATACGGAATTCTATCGTGGTGTTGCTGTTGAAACAGACCTTAGACCAAAGGTTCAGGTTGATATTGTCGTTAGTGCAATCCCTGTTAGGAATGTAATCGAAACAGCAAAGAAGGTTCTTTATACGGGACATATCGGCGATGGCAAGATTTTCGTTTATGACGTTGAAAATGTAGTCAAGGTTCGTACTGGAGAAGAGGGCTACGATGCCCTGCAAGATGTGGAGTAAGTTATGTGTTCAATCTTTGGTTATTGCAGCAGCTTAGTTGATATCGAAACATTTAAGGAGTGCTTTTATCGCACAAAATCAAGAGGACCTGATGATAGTAGAATCATTGATACAGGAAACGGTTTTCTTGGATTTCATCGGCTAGCCATTATGGGGCTAACTCCATCAGGGATGCAGCCCTTTGAACTAAACGGAAGCTACACCGTCTGTAACGGAGAGTTGTATGGCTTTGAGAAGGAACGTGAGTTACTGAAAGAAAAAGGATATTCGTTTAACTCTGATAGCGACTGCGAAATAATTCTTCCGATGTACTTTGAGTACGGAGTGGAGATGTTCTCAAAACTCGATGCAGAGTTTGCCTGTATTATTTATGATGCAAGAACTCAAGAGTTTATCGCAGCACGAGACCCGATTGGGATTCGTCCTCTTTATTACGGTTACGATTCTAAAGGTGCAATTATCTTTGCAAGTGAACCAAAAAATCTTGTCGGCTTAACAGATAAAATTTTGCCTTTTCCTCCTGGACACTATTACAAAGATGGTAAGTTCTTCTGCTATAACAATATCTCTAGACAAAATGAGAGATGTTTTGATGATCTAGAAACTGCTACTCGCATAATTCACGATAAACTAATCGCAGGGGTAAAAAAACGGCTGGTATCTGATGCTAAAGTTGGTTTCTTGCTTTCTGGAGGACTAGATTCATCGCTTGTCTGTGCGATAGCAGCAAGGGAAAGTGAAAAACCGATAGAAACTTTTGCTATCGGAATGAGTGAAGATGCTATTGACTTAAAGTATGCAAAAGAGGTGGCAGATTTTATTGGAAGTCATCATACGGAAGTCTATATGACAGCAGATGAAGTGATCTCATCACTGGAAGATGTAATCCACCTGCTTGGAACTTTTGACATTACAACAATCCGCGCCAGTATGGGAATGTATCTTGTCTGTAAAGCAATTCACGAAAAGACTGCTCTTCGTGTAATCCTAACAGGTGAGATCTCTGATGAACTGTTTGGCTATAAGTACACAGACTTTGCACCGTCAGCAGAAGCGTTTCAAGAAGAAGCTGAAAAGCGAATTCGTGAACTTCATATGTACGATGTCCTTCGGGCTGATAGATGTATCTCAGTGAATTCTCTTGAAGCACGGGTGCCGTTTGGTGATTTGGATTTTGTAAAGTACGTTATGTCTTTAGATCCTGAACTTAAGATCAACAAATACAATAAAGGTAAGTATCTTCTTCGTCACGCCTTTGAAGGGCAGGGGGATTTACCAGATTCAATTTTATGGCGTGAAAAGGCGGCATTTTCTGATGCAGTAGGACATTCAATGGTGGATTATTTGAAAGAATATGCAGAGAGTAGATATTCTGATGAAGAATTTGAAGAGAAAAAATTACAATACAGTCATGCTAAGCCTTTTACAAAAGAATCTCTCCTCTACCGTGAAATATTCGAAAAATATTATCCAGGACAAGGAGAGATGATTACAGATTTTTGGATGCCAAATAAATCGTGGCAAGGGTGTAATGTTAACGACCCTTCAGCTCGAGTGCTATCAAATTATGGAAATAGTGGGTGCTAAAGGAGGTATCTATGAAATTTACAAAGATGCATGGCTTGGGGAACGATTATCTGTATGTATATGGTGATGTGCCTGATGACATCTCTATGCTTTCACAAAAACTTTCCGATAGACACTTTGGGGTAGGAGGGGATGGTATGATCTATATCTCGCCTTCGGATATTGCAGATTTTAAGATGCGCATTTTTAATGCAGACGGAAGTGAAGGAAAGATGTGTGGTAACGGAATACGCTGCGTTGGAAAGTACGTTTATGAAAAGGGGTATACCGATAAAACACACCTAACGATTGAAACCCTTTCAGGTATTAAAACATTAGAGCTGCACCTTAGCTCCAACAAGGTTGAAAGTGTAACAGTAGCAATGGGTAAAGCTGAAGTTTCTAATGATGAAGAGTTAATCATCGATGGAACCCAAGTTGTTGGAACAGCTGTATCTGTTGGAAATCCTCATTTTGTTATCTTTGTTGATGATATTGAAACGGCGCCGCTTTATACACTTGGCCCTAAAATTGAAAAATCATTTCCAGGCGGAGTAAATGTCGAGTTTGTTCAGGTACTTTCAAAAGAAAAACTTCGCATGCGTGTTTGGGAACGTGGTAGTGGTGTAACCCTTGCCTGTGGGACAGGGGCTTCTGCAAGTGCAGCCGCAGCTCATAGAAAAGGTTTTTGTGGTGCTGAAGTTACAGTGTCCTTAGATGGCGGAGATCTTAAGATAACACTTGATGATGATAACGGTGTTACGATGACAGGACCTGCAGAAATAGCTTTTGAGGGGGAGATATGATTAATACACACTATGCAGAGTTAAAAAACTCATATCTATTTTTTAATATCTCACAAAAGGTTAAGGCATATCAGGAGGCCAATCCTGAAAAGAAGATCTATCGTTTAGGAATTGGTGATGTAACTTTGCCGCTTGCTAGTACCGTAATAAAGGCTCTACACGAAGCAGTTGAGGATCAAGCAAATAAAGATACCTTTCACGGTTATATGCCAGAGTGCGGTGCCCCATTTTTAAGGGAGATTATCGCAAAACATTATCAAAAACGTGGGGTAGGGCTTTCAAGTGATGAAGTCTTTGTATCAAGTGGTGCGAGCGATGAGTTGGGAGATGTCCTTGACTTATTTGAAAGGGGAGGGAGCTCTCTTGTAATAGAGCCAGCATATCCTGCCTATGTGGATGCTAATGTTATGGCGGGGCGAAAGATCATTCATCTTCCATCAGGTGAAGAAAACGGTTTTTTACCAGAACCATCAAAAGATCTTATGGCAGACGTTTTGTATATCTGTTCTCCTAACAACCCAACAGGTGCAGTTTTTAATCGAGAACAGTTAAAGCGGTGGGTTGATTTTGCCAATGAAAATGGTTCTGTGATCTTGTTTGATGCTGCGTACGAAGCTTTTATTGAGGATGATACACTTCCGCATAGCATATTTGAGATCGATGGGGCAGAAACGTGTGCAATAGAGATCTGTTCATTATCAAAGACTGCAGGTTTTACAGGAACACGTTTGGGGTACACGGTTGTACCAAAATCACTAACTAGAGATGGACTCTCACTGAATGAGATGTGGGTGAGGAACCGAACAACCAAGACAAATGGTGTATCATACATTATTCAGAAGGGTGGCGCTGCAGTATTTTCTGAAGAGGGTCAAAAGGAGATTCACGACAATATTCAAATTTATAAGAACAATGCCAAAGTGCTAATGAATGCACTTGATAAAGTTGGTATTTGGTACACGGGCGGTAAGAACGCCCCATACATTTGGCTAAAGTGTCCAAAT
>JAEEGL010801978.1_pt1 | contig 11424 bp, 9 predicted proteins | sample 9134231 | NCBI WGS metagenome assembly JAEEGL01 (sample SAMN16246548, study PRJNA631951) | gut metagenome | biome: gut microbiome; feature: rumen; material: fiber-attached | host: Bos | place: Iran: Karaj | collected 2018-10
ATGACATGTTTGATTTTGGCTGATGCGCATTTCGCAGAAAGAACACTGAGGCGTTCTTGAAATAAAACAGTTCGAGGTGACGTTTATGAGTACTACACACGACTACTATGAAGAAAATGCAGAAGAATTCTTTGAATCCACAGTAGGTGCAGAGACAGAGTATCTGTATAAGGATTTTTTGGAGTTAATTCCACCCCATGGAAGAATTTTGGATTTGGGATGTGGTGCCGGTAGGGATTCTAGAAACTTTATAGAAAGAGGATATGAAGTGGTGTCGGTTGATGCTTCAACAACACTAGCTTTATTGGCAAAGCAAAAACTTGGGATTGATGTTATATGCAAGACTTTTGATGAAATTGATTATTCTGAAGAGTTTGATGGAGTCTGGGCATGTGCATCACTGCTTCACTGTGATAAGGCAAAGTTGCCGGACATTATTGCTAAAGTAAGAGATGCACTTATTCCTGGAGGAGTGTTCTACGCTTCCTTCAAGTATGGGGAGTTTGAGGGAGAAAGAGATGGAAGATTCTTCCTTGATCTCAATGAAGAAAGTGTGGTAGAAGTTTTTTCAAGAGTAAGCGGACTGGCGATTAAGAAAGTTTGGGAGTCTGTTGATGTAAGACGAGATTGTGATGTAAAATGGATAAATATTGTTGCTGAGAAAAATTAATTATGGAAAGTTGGAATAATGTATGCAAAGATACGAAACTGACAAATATTTGAATTTGGAAATTAATCAAAATATATATTCTAACAACTTGGATTTAGAGGGCTTTTCATCTATGTTGAACAGCCCTTCTTTCTGTTACAAATTTTACTGGTTAGAGGCGTTAGTTAAGCTTATCTCGGAAGATATAACTGAGATGACTTTTGGAGATGTGATTGATGAGATGATTGCAAATGCCTGGTATTCCGTTGTGGAGTTTCACATTCACCTCAGTGGAATGGTTGAAGGAAGATTTAGGGACGGATTGGAAAATGCAGTAGTCTTACTTAAGGAGGTGAGCGGACTGGAAACTAATGCGTCTAAGATTGAAATCAAGAAAGCTATAAAGGAACATGAGTCAGAACTTAAACAGTACAGAGTACAGCTCACAAAGATGGTTCCGTATCGTGCGTTGTCGGGATTTTTTATCGGTGAAACTGAAAAAGCAAATTGGAACAGTACGGAGAGACTTATCGCATACATAGAGAAGGTAAATAAGCACAAACTGCTTCCGTATACCCTTGGGAAGGAAAGTGGACTGAACAGAAAAGTTATAGTCAATCCGATATGGAAAGAGGTCATTCAGGATAATACTGTTCAGATACTTGGATGGATTCAGTATGAGAAAATAAAGTGGCTTCAGAATAACAATCCTGAAGTTCCAAGTATTGTCTACAAGCTTCAACCTTTGGAGAATATGTCAAGAAAGCTAACGCGCGTACATAATCTTTGGGATGCGATTCTTGAAAAACGTCAGATTATGGATGTATTTACAAAGAAACCTGTGGATGACAATAAATATGATGTGGATCATTTCATTCCATGGTCATTTGTAATGAATGATGAACTTTGGAATCTGATGCCGATGGATTCCGGCCTTAATTCTAAAAAGAACAATCAGTTGCCTATATGGGACAAGTTTTTTGTTGATTTTGCAAACAACCAGTTCATCATGTATCAGGAAATACACGATAGTGAGAAGATGTATAAGTTATATGAGAAGTGTTACAAGGACAATATCCATTCAATTTGGGCGGCACAGGAACTGTACAAGAAAGGAAATGACAAGGATATGTTCATGCATATTCTAGAGAGCAATATGCGTCCGGTATATGATTCGGCTAGAAGGCAGGGGTATCAAGTGTGGAATAAATTATAACAATAATTATTTAGATATAGAATAAGGAACTGCCTATGGAATATTAACATATTTGCAAATTAAAGTGTTCTAAATCTCATTTGAAAATATATATTTTGCACTAAATATATGCTAACATACCAGATGAAGAGAGCGTGCAAATGGTAGCAAATGAGAAAGAAAGGAAAATGATACTATGCTTAATGAAAAAAACAATAATGTGAGCAATGATAATGAATTGATTGAAGTATTAATAGCCGGAAAGGATGCTCTGGATAGTAGAGATTGGGAGACAGCCTCTTTGTTTTTTTCAGACGCATTGAGGATAGATGAAAAATGCGGGGATGCATACTATGGAGCATGGATGGCAAAATATCACGTAAACAGCCCAAGGGACATGGTTAATGTATTTGTAAAAAAATACGATAAACCATATACAAAAATTGTTGATTTTTACAAAGAACATATAACTAAAATGGTTGAAAAATATGAGGTTTTAGGATACCTTCCGGCAAATTTGATAATCAAAATGTATGATTATGACAAGAGTACTTCATTCGAGTCGACTGTAGCTTCGCGCGTGGAATTAAAAGAACGGGCTATTGGAGAACTTATGAATGAATCCTTGTGGATAAAGGCTAAAGAATATGGAACACCATCACTGCAGAAAAGAGTTGATGCGATACTTTGCGAAATTGAGAAGAAACTTGATGCAAAAATAAAAAAGGCAAATGAAGATTATATGAACAAAAATTCTGAGGTGTCAAATATAATCGGAGAAAAGATCAAAGTTACAGACGAGAAAGTTAAAAATGAATATAACAAGGCTATTGAGCGAAGAGAAAAAGATTACAATAAAGCTGTAATGTTATGTAATGGTTCAAGAAGTAACGCTGATATTGAAAAAGCAATTAGATTATTTGAAAGAGTAAGAGGATACAAAGAGTCAGAAGATTATTTGATCAAATGCATGAAAAATAGAAAGGAACCACTTTTGGGATTTAATTGGTCAATGGAAAATATTGCAGTTGTATTATGGGTTTTGTGCGTAATAATAGCAAATTTATTTTTGTAATTTCTCATTTGAGTTAAAAGATAAAATAAATTGCATATATCAGATTTTAATGAATAAAAAGGGGCTGTTGTGAAACCAATGTCATTAAGTTAACGTTGCAATTAAGGTAGCTAAAAAGATATATAGCAGGAAAGTGTTTGCTTTCCTGCTTTTTCTATATTTGATGACATGCAAATAAGACAGATTAACATCTGCCTAAAACACTTATACTTTTTACTAAACTATGCTACTCTATATAAGAAACCAAAAGTCTATTTCGCTAAATGAATGGGGATTGGAAATTATGTAAAATAAACGATTTATCTCTTTCGGAAGGTAATGATTGTTGTTATTATATAAATAGTAATATTGTATTGGTTAGCTTGGTAAAATTTGATTGTTCAATTGTTGCGACTAACCAATGACTCGGATAAAAAATAAATATTTCTAATTTATAATTGGAGGTGATTCAATGAGTTTTGGCTTTTTTGAACCAATGAATCTGTTTGAAGAATTTGACTGGATTGAAGGAAAATACTATGTCGGAGGTGTTTTGACGGATTATTCAGGTGCTATAAGCACAAAACCGATTAAACTATTTCCTGGTGCAATGATATGGTTATCTGTATTTGATAATAATCCTAGCGCACGTGTTTCATTCTGGAAAGACGGAGTGTGGGTTAGTGATTTGAGTGCAGGGCAAACGATGGGAAGAAGCTATGTAACAATACCATCAAACTGCAATGAAATATCAATGACGATGTTGTCATCTTTAGAAAACAAAAAAGTTTGTATATGGGGTAATCAAATAATATATGACTCTGTTGCAATACTTTCGATGATAAGAAGTACATATATAAAAAAAGAAAACATTTTGTTTAAAAATAAAAAGTTTTCGATTTTAGGGGACTCTGTTTCTTATGGCAATAGTAACATTTTGTGGTGGAAAAAGCTTGCTGAGGAAAACAACATGACTTTGATTTCAAATCAATCCGATGAAGATATAACGTTTGTTTCGTATAACAATGAACCGGAGGGAACAGTTCACTTGGCAGATATGAGCAGAATAGAAAGTTTAGCTAATAATTCTGTAAGTCCGGAAGTGTTTTTTTTATATGGCGGTTTGTTTGATATATTGAAAGATGAGGAGGATTCAGCTGTTAATGGTCCGGGTGTTCTGTCAAATCAGTATAGTCCGAATTATACACAATCAGAAATACAAAATTTTGATGTGTCTAATTATGTAAATGCATTATTTGCTACAATTATGAGAATACAATATACATTTACGGGGGTTAATATAGTATGTATAATTCCGTACTTTGCATTAGGTAATAACGGTGTGACATCAAATTTACGTGAAACAGGATTAACAAGATATGATTTATTTAACTTATATGCCGATTCAACGATATCTTTGTGTAACGCATTAGGAATAAAATATGTGGATTTGCGAAAATGCGGAATTCCTCCGAAACTAAATAATAACTATATTGAGGAAATAACTATAGGAATTCAAGGAATTCTTCCAAATGAGGAAGGAATGAAGTTGATATTCGAAGAAATAAACAGACTAGTTTGAAATACGAGGTGTAAGGTATGAATGTTAATGAATTATACAGATATAATTTTTTTGATAAAATAATATGGATTAATAGCTTTTATTATGTAAATGGTAAACTTACATATCGCAGTGATGCAATCTGTTGTGATCCAATAAGATTATTTCCGGGTGCAAAAATACACTTTTCAATTGATGAGAATCAAGGTGCGAGAATATCTTTTTGGAAAAAAGGTGTATTTGTCAGTGAACTGAGCGGAAATCAAATGTTGGGGGTTGACCAGGTTACAATACCGGATAATTGTGATAGTGTTTCATTAACAATATATAAAAATGTGGAAAATAAATTTGTTAATATATGGTATAGTGATACTGCAGATGATACAGAACAGTTTCTGGCTTTGTTAGAAGTAAATAATATGGCATACATTAACCCATATTTATTTAACAAAAGTTTTTCTATAATGGGAGATAGTATTTCTACCTACGGAGGAATTGTCTGGCGGAGAGATGATGATGATGATGAGAGTAAACGCTCTGACGGTATTTACACTACATATGGAAATCTAGTAAGATACCCTCAGGAACATTTAGCCACGGAAGTAGATGATATGTGGTGGATGAGACTTTTAAAATGTAACAAAATGAAATTGATTTCTAATGAATCTTGGGCTGGGAGTAAGGTTCAACCACATAGTATGAAAGGTCCTGATGGACAACAAATACCAGTGGGGATGGTCGATGACAGAAGAATTAATTTGTTGACGAAAGACAATAAAAATCCTGATATTATTTTTGTGTTTGGTGGAGCAAATGATGTGATTTCATGCGAGAATGATCGTTTTTCAGATAGAACTGTAAATTATAAACCAAATAGGACAAGACAAGAAATCAATGGATTGTGTACAAATAGTTTTGCAAATGCGTATATTGTTATGTTGATGAAGATTATGCAACAGTATCCAGATGCGGAAATCATATGCATAATACCTTATTTTTTCTTGAAGAACAATACGACAAGTAGTATTACACCTAGGTATTATAGATTAACAAAAGGGGCAACCCAAATAATAGATATATGTAATTTATTGGGGATAAAATACGTAGATTTACGAAAGTGCGATATTCCTTTGTATAATCCGACAAACTATATAGGGGATGGAGTTCACGCAAATCAAAAAGGTCAAAAAAAGATATTTGATGAAATAAACAGAGTGATAAGATAATGTTTTGAAAGGAGATTTATATGATAGAAAAAACTGTATTTTGTGCTATAAAAAGAAAAATAGCTGTTTTTATTGCAATAAGTCTTTTGTTCAGCATGATTCCATCTTTCGATATTGCTGCAAAACCAAAAGTAAAGCTAAATAAAACTAAAATAACGTTATACGTAGGGAAAACGTATAAACTTAAATTGCTTAACAATAAAAAAACAGTAAAATGGACTACGTCAAACAAAAAGGTTGTTACAGTAAAAAAAGGAAAGATAAAGGCACAAAAAAAAGGAAAAGCGACTATTACAGCAAAGATTGGCAAAAAAAAATATAAATGCAAAGTGACAGTAAAATCAAAAAAGAAAAACATAAAAAAAAGCGAAGTCGTAACCAAAGAGCAGAAGATTATTGAAACAACTACAGCAGAGGTAGAAACAACTACAGCAGAAGCGGAAACAACTACAGCAGAGGTAGAAACAACAACAGCAGAGGTAGAAACAACTACAACAGAGGTAGAAACAACTACAACAGAGGTAGAAACAACTACAACAGAGGTAGAAACAACTACAGCAGAGGTAGAAACAACTACAACAGAGGTAGAAACAACTACAACAGAGGTAGAAACAACTACAACAGAGGTAGAAACAACTACAGCAGAGGTAGAAACAACTACAGCAGAGGTAGAAACAACTACAGCAGAAGCGGAAACAACTACAACAGAAGAACCTATAGATGATACAGATTGTGTTGAGAATCCGGATGATTATGTGGTTTCTGAAGTTGAAGGAGGGGTATCTGTTCGGAAATATAACGGTTCGGATGCTAAAATAAAAATTCCGTCCGAGATTGATGGCAAAACTGTCGTTAATATAGGCCCGGGGTGTTTTTATTTCAATATAACAATTGAAAAAATATATATTCCGGATACAGTTGTTACTATTGGTGATGGAGCTTTCGGCAATTGTAATAGTTTAGTTGAAATTAATTTGCCGGAAGGTCTTACAAAAATAGGCCGTGATACATTCAAACGCTGTAGCAGTTTGACTGAAGTACAAATTCCAAATAATATTTCAGTGATAAGTGATTCTGTGTTTTCTGAATGCACTAATTTAAGAAAAGTTATTATTCCAAAAGGAGTTACACATATTGGCTTTCAAGCATTTTCATGTTGTGAAGCTCTTAGTGAAATTGAAATTCCGGATACGGTTTTAAGTATTGGTAGGGGTGCTTTTTTATATTGCTCAAATCTTTCAAAAGTAGTATTGCCTGACGGAATAGAAGTTTTAAGAGAGGAAACATTTGCATATTGTACAAACTTGAAAAGTGTAAAACTGCCTGACTCTTTAAAAACTATTTACGGAGAAGAATGTGTACTCGAGGGATGCTTTGAGGGTTGTAGGTCGTTAGAAGAAATATCCCTTCCAAATACACTTTTAAATATAGGTGAAGCCGCATTTAATGGCTGCAGATCACTCAAAGAAATATCAATACCTGAGAGTGTAACATATATTGGAAAATATGCATTCAATGATTGCGACAGCCTTGAATATGTACACGTGCCGGCTAACGTGACATCAATTTATTCTAACACATTTAGTTGTTGTGCGCTGTTAAAAAATGTACAGCTTGAGGAAGGGGTAAAATATATAGGTTACAAAGCTTTTGCATACTGCCCTTTATTGGAGGAAATAGAACTTCCAAAATCAATAGAATATGTGATTACGGGAGCTTTCGAGGAAAGTAATAATCTAAAAACCATTATCATTGATAATGATGTATCTGTTCTTACAGTTGGAATTTCTATGAGTTGGCAGGATAGTTATGAGGTAGATAGGAAAGACTGGCATAGGAAAATAGAAATAATCGGAAGTGAAAACACAGTTATTAAATTGTATAATTCAAACTATGATTGGGACTTTGAGCAGGATAGAGAGGCTGATATTAAAGACAATGAAAATTATATAGGAAGTTACTCAATTGAAGAATATCTTGAACTGAAAAGAAACTGGAAAAAACATTATGCAGCTGATTAAAAGAGATGGCTTGAATCCTAAATAGCAAACATAAACAAAAAGAGTGCGTCGTAAGATCAATGTCATTAAGTTAACGTTGCAATTAAGGTAGCTAAAAAGATATATAGCAGGAAAGTGTTTGCTTTCCTGCTTTTTCTATTTAACTTAATGACATTGGTTGTGAAACAGCTCCTTTTTAAAATTGAAGCTACCTTAAATATAAACTTATGTAAAAGTAACTGATGGTTTGCAAAAGTAACTGCTGGTTTGCAAGAGTAAGTGTAGGCAAAATCTAGCAGTTAAAAATTCATTTAAAGGGGTAAAAAAAGTTCTTTAAGTGAAAAAGCAACTGCAAGTACCCTAAAGGGGTAAACGACCTTAAAACATAAATTAGGACTTTCAGCGAGGTTTAGGCTGGTGTATAATTAGTTAAAACTGTTGAATTTAGCATATTTTTAGGCACAGCAAACAAACGGCGCACTATATTTTTGTAAAAATAACTGAGACCCCGTTTATCAGCTTAATGTAGAAACTTCTGTCTGATGTTTAGTCGTTTTTATTTTTTAAGCAATGTAGGCCTTAATACAACCTCATCGGGTGGAATCGGTGAGAGGTTGAGTGCTAACAACAGTTTTTTTTCATTTTTTGAATCCATCAAATCGAATGGAGTTCTATCCTGTAATTGCTCACGAATGACACTATTTATATGCCTTAGAATGAGATTTGCATCATCCTTGGAAAGCGTATTAAATGGCGTTCCTTTTGGGAGAATTCTTCGAATTAATCGGTGATTGTTTTCAACAAGTGGCTTTTGCCATGAAGCTTGAGGGTCGCAGTAGAATAATCTTGTTCGTGGACAACCAGACTGAGTATATTCCATACTTTCCGGATCCTTAAATTCAACGCCATTATCGGTTAATATCACAGGAAATAAGGCTCTAAATAGAGACAGACCTAATAAATCAGTAAGTGTATCAAAAACATTAAGAACACTCTTCTGTGTACCGTCGGGCATTAAGAAGATGAGCATGAAGTGCGATTTTCTAAAAATCATTGTCAACATGACTTTGCTTTTTTCTCTATTGCCTTTAACAGTGTCCATCTCAACAATCGGCAAATCAGGGTTCTCTTTAATGAAACTGAGAAAATCTTCATACGTTCGTCCCTGACGATATTTGTACTCAAATTTAGTGAGGACTTTACGTTCACGGCGTTTGCGATATACAACCTTCTTTGGTAAATCGATGTTTCTAACATCAAAGACACATTGGTCAATGTAGTTATATAAAGTCTTTTCGGATATACCAAGTTCATCGCAGTGTGTAGTGCAAATGTGATTTAAAGACTGTCCTTTTAAGATTAAAGGCTTGATAAGTTTACCGATTTCCTGGATTTCTTCAGGAGTTTTACGTATGCCAGAGTGAGCCAACCTGATACATTTTTTATGTGCTGCATTAGCACGATGAGCAGTGTAGTATGCATGATTCTTTTTACAAGATTTCTGCTTCGAGCAATTGGAACAAACATAAGGTGGTTTATCCAACAAGTTGCAATGACTGGAAATATACTGATTACAAATTTGAGTGCAATCAATACCGTCAGGACAACGCTTGCATCTGTAACCATAGCATTCATGGGAAGTGGGATTATCAAAACATAATCTGTTGCGTTGGCAAGTGTATTTATTGACGCAGTCGAGTTCACCGTCTCTAGGGAGTTTGTTTACAAAACATCTATACTTAAGAACTTCTCTTGAGATGGTAGATGCTGAACGTTCGAGTTTACGAGAAATAGAAGCAAAAGTATAATCCTGACTAAGCATACGTTCAATAATAATTCTTTCTGATAATGTAAGTTGTTTTGGCATAAATGCCTCCTTTCTAATCAGACAGAAGTTATTATTAATATATACGTTTGTAAAAGTAAAGGCTAGTTTGAAAGAGTAGTTGTAGAGAAAAACATGCAATTAAAAATATAGGTTAAATGAAAAACTAAATTCCATTTGAACCTTGAAAAATGGTCTCTATGACGATTTTTAGGAATGTTAACCTAAAATATGCCTTGGAGAGACGTAAAAATCGTGTTAAAATTAGTGTAGTGATTCTGTTTGTTTGCATAGCAAACAGACGACTGGAGCAGTTTGAGAAAAAATAAATTCCACCCGTCTATAGCGATTTTTGATGAGATTTTTGCTTTGAGTGGTTATCTATCTGCTCTTTGTTTTAGATTAGTTGGCTATTATTCTTTTTTAGCCGCTCTTTCTTTAACATTATTTTCAAGAAGTACCGGTTTTAACATGACGGAGTCTGGGGAGACTTTATGCTGTCCTGTTAGAAGCGGTATTTTTTTGTCTATAAGTAACTCTGCAAGATCAAAAGGTGTGGCACCATTAAGACTGTCTCTGGCAGTAGAGTTGATATGACTTGCCATCAGATTAATGTCTTCCTGTGTGAATTTATACATGCTTTTTCCTTTGGGAATGATATATCGAATGTATTCGTGATTCTTTTCCAAACGTCCTTTTTGATTGGATACATAAGGATCACAGTAGAATACTTTACACCGCTGTGTGCCAGATTCAGACTTTTCTATATCCCATGGATTTTTAAATTCAGAACCATTGTCTGTGAGAATGATGGGAAAATATTTCTTAAAAGTACGAATGCCGATAGTATCACACAGGTCATTAATGGCATTAACAACGCTGTTCTGTGTACAGTCGGGAAGGAGTATTATAAGCATGAAACTACAACTTCTAAACAGAAGAGTAAGAAGACATTTTCCGGAGGCACGAGTACCTTTGACGGTATCCATTTCAACTACACCAAGCTCAGGGAAAGCAGCTGTATACTTTTCAAAATCAACGTAAGTACGCCTGTTTCTATAGGTTTGCTGAATATTATTCTTACGTGGTTCAGAACGTTTCTTCCTTTTCTTGTAACGTACACGTCTTGGAAGGTCTATGTTTCTGGCCTTGAATACACTCTGATCGAAGTAATTATAGAGAGTTCTACGGCATACGGGAATCTCATCAGCATGTACTGCAAATATGTGACTTAGAGGTTGCCCTTTAAGAACCAAAGGTGAAATCAGTTCATTTAGCTCTTGTAGTTCCTCAAGAGACATGTTGATTCCTTCTCTGGATTTTACAAGTTGTTTTTCGTATTGTCTTTGAGCTTCATTAGCTTTATATAAGTAATGAGTAATACGACATTTCTTCTCAAGGTCGCAACCATTGCAAACATAGGGAGCCTTGGTAAGTGTTTGGCAAGTAATTGGAACATAAAGTGTGCAGAAAAGTTCTGGATGAGAGTTAAAACACCTCCTACACATGCGAGTACAATATTTGCCTCGGTCACAGTTACTTGTTTCAGGGTCTCCAGCTTTAATGGTGCAATCGTCCCACCATTTGCAGGTTCTGCAGTTGCCAGAATAATACTTTCCGAGAACTTCTTTGCGATGCTTTTTAATTTCCTTCGAAATGGTAGTTGGATCTTTTTGTAATGTATCGCCTATGTATTTAAAAGTGGAACCTTGACACAGTTCCTGTTCAATAAATGTTCTGTCAGACAGTGTTAAGTGTTTCTGATCATGAATGATGTTTTTGTTTTTATTCATGTTTATCCTTTCTGACAGACAGATAACCATGAATATAGTATCAAAAACTATGTGCAAGAGTAAATTCCGTTTTTGGTGATTTTGAGATAAAAGTGGCGGAATTTAAAATTTCACATTACGA
>JAEEGL013309552.1_pt1 | contig 11424 bp, 11 predicted proteins | sample 9134231 | NCBI WGS metagenome assembly JAEEGL01 (sample SAMN16246548, study PRJNA631951) | gut metagenome | biome: gut microbiome; feature: rumen; material: fiber-attached | host: Bos | place: Iran: Karaj | collected 2018-10
AAAAAACGGCAAAAACTCCCTGCTGAAGTGCAGGCGCCGCTTCCAGCTGTGTATTATCCGCAAGATAAGCCCCGGGTACCTGAGAATTTATATAAAAGCTATCTGTAGTTTTTCTGCTTACGGAGCAATGCATACTGCACGCTGTGCTTCGCAGATTGAATCTATTGGCGCTCATAGTGATTCTACCTCACTTTCATATTCTATCCAATAAATTTTACTACAAATAAAACTACTTGTAAACAATAGTTAAAGCATTGTATTCATTATTACAACACGTTTACAATGCTTTAGATAATTATTACATATCAAGGGCTTTTTTCAGCTGTTCGGTTTTATCGAGCTTCTCCCACATTACGTCAAGGTCGTCACGTCCGAAATGTCCGTAAGCCGCAGTGGGTAAATATTTGGTTTCCTTAAGTTTCAGGTTTTCTATAATTGCCGCAGGTCTAAGATCAAAGACCTTGTTTACCGCAGACGCCAGCTTATCGTCCGGTACAACCCCCGTACCAAATGTATTAACGGCTACGGAAACAGGCTTTGCTACACCTATTGCATAAGCGAGCTGGACTTCGCACTTTTCGGCAAGCTTTGCGCCCACAATATTCTTTGCGATATGTCTTGCGGCGTAAGCTGCGCTTCGGTCAACTTTTGTAGGGTCTTTTCCGCTGAAAGCACCGCCGCCGTGGCGAGCGTATCCGCCGTATGTGTCCACTATTATTTTTCTGCCGGTGAGTCCGCTGTCGCCTACGGGCCCTCCAATTACAAAACGTCCTGTGGGGTTAATGAATATTTTCGTGTTCTCATCCATAAATTCGTTCGGAATAACGGCGTCGATAACATATTTTTTAATATCGGCACGTATTTCTTCGAGGCTTACTTTGTCGCTGTGCTGAGAAGATATAACGATTGTATCCACACGCACGGGTTTTTCATCATCATATTCTATTGTAACCTGTGTTTTTCCGTCGGGGCGCAAATACGCAAGCGTGCCGTTTTTCCTCACTTCCGTAAGCCTTTTTGAAAGCTTATGTGCGAGTGATATCGGCATAGGCATAAGCTCGGGGGTCTCGTTGCAGGCAAAGCCGAACATAAGTCCCTGGTCGCCTGCGCCAATAAGGTTCTTTTCGTCGTTTTCTCCCTCTTTATGCTCATAAGATTCGTTTACGCCCAAAGCTATATCATCAGACTGTGAGTCGATAGATGTAAGTACTGCGCACGTATTGCCGTTAAATCCGCTGTCGGGGTTATCGTATCCTATCTGCTTTATGACATCACGGGCAATTTGCTGAATGTCAACGTAGCAGTCGGTTGTTATTTCTCCCATAACGTGTACCATACCTGTTGTAACAGTGGTCTCACAGGCAACGTGAGCATTTTTGTCAAGCTCCAATATAGCGTCTAAAACCGCGTCCGAAACGCAGTCGCATATTTTATCGGGATGCCCCTCCGTAACAGATTCCGAAGTAAACAAACGTTTTATCATTATAACCATATCCTCTCCAAAAAAATTACCCCTCAAGCCGCGAGCTTGAAAGGTTCTGAAAAACTCATCTTTCGGTTCACCCGCAGGATTTGGCACCTTACTTTGCAGGTTGCCGGACTTCACAGGGCCTGTCCCTCAGTCACTCTTGATAAGTTATATTTAATTTGCCTGTTAATTATATCACAATGTCGAACATTGTCAACACAAAAACCGGTTTTTTCTTTACAAAATCATAAAATTGTCGTATCATATCATTATGAAAATTATAGCTTGCATTGATGACAACAACGGTATGCTTTTCGGCGGCAGAAGGCAAAGCCGTGATAAATTATTGATCGCCGATATAATAGCAAATTTAGATAACGGAGAATCACTTTTCGTATTTGATTACTCCGTAAGTCTTTTTGCGAATTTTTCAGACAGGATAAGAATAATTTCAGATATAGAAGAAGCCGAGGAAAGCTCCGCAATGTTCATTGAAAAAGAGAAAGCTTCATTTTTTGAGCAATATGCAGATACAATTGTTATTTACAAATGGAACAAGGTCTACCCTGCCGATTTTTGGTTTGACGTTGACTTGAATAACGGTGATTGGACACTTGCAGACAGCTATGAATTTGAGGGCAATTCTCATAAAAAGATAACACGGGAGGTATATACACGTTGAAAAAATACAAACGTTACATATTTCCGCTCATTTTAGCGGCTGTAATATTGATTTGCGGTTACTTCTTTTCCGATGACAAATCGTTCCCGCTTAATGATATCCCGCCCTATTCGGGCTCGCCTTATGTTGTTATTGACAACAACGTTCCCGATTTTGATCTATCTGAACTTACTCCAAGATCGTATGAGCGTTACGGCAAGCTTGACTCTCTCGGCAGATGCACATACACGATCGCCTGTATCGGCAAAGACATAATGCCCCCCGAAAAGCGCTCAAGCATAGGATCTGTTAAACCCACAGGCTGGCAAAAATCAAAATATGATATTGTTGACGGAAAGTATTTATATAACCGCTGTCACCTTATAGCTTATCAGCTCACGGGAGAAAACGCAAACGAGCGAAACCTGATAACAGGAACACGCTATATGAATGTTGACGGTATGCTGCCGTTTGAAGAAATGACAGGCGACTATATACGTGAAACAGGCAACCACGTTTTATACGAGGTAACGCCCATATTCTCGGGCAACAACCTTTTGGCTGACGGTGTGCATATGCAGGCACGCTCAATAGAAGATGACGGTGACGGGATATGCTTTAATGTTTTTGTGTATAACGTTCAACCGGGAATAGAAATAGATTATTCAACAGGCAGAAATAAGTTAAAGTAAAATCACGGCGGCTCTTTCAAACAAATCGAAAGAGCCGCCTAAATATATTATTCACAGTTTACGGATTAACATTGACCACACAGATCTCGGGAGGATTATTTATCCTCGGCATAAATCCCGATACTCCCAATCCGGTTGTTACAAGCATTGTTGCCGTATCGGTTTTATAAAAGCCTTTGTCATATCCGCCGAACCAACCCCTGTCGGGAACATATACACCACCGAAAAATGGTACCCTGACTATTCCGCCGTGGGCGTGGCCTGCAAGCATAAGGTCTATGTCAAATTCTTTGAGCTGCCAGCAATACGCCTCGGGATAATGGCATATAAGTATGCTAAACGTGTCTTTTTCCGCGTTTATAAAATCCTGCAGAAAATACCTTTCATCATTCTCAAAATCGGGCGCATACTGTTCATAAAACGGAAAATTCCTTAAGCCCCCAATTATTATCTCGTCGCCGTCAACGTAATATTTTACCATTTTGTTATTGAGTACGGTTGCGCCTGCCTGAGTCATTACATACTCAACATCATAATCTGATCTGACCTCCAGCTCGTGATTTCCGAAAGTATAATAAACGGGACAAAGCTCACTGAGCTGCTTTACAAGCTTTTGCGCAACGGACAGATTTTCGTTTTCTTTAAGAACCATATCGCCTGCTATTATAACGAACTCGGGGTCTTGCTCCGTTATTTTGGCTATAAGGCGTTCATTGTCTTTACCGAACTGTTTATTGTGCAAATCGGCAATCATAACAAATTTAAAAGACGCGTCTGTTTTATCTGTGGTGTAGTCATATTCGGAGACTTTAAGGCGCGCCTGGTCTACCGATATATAAAACCCAAGCGTTATAACAAATATTAAGCAAAACAGCAAGATCCTTTTTGCAGCGCCTTTTAAAACATAAAAAATATAACCGCTTTTCATATCACATATTAGCCCCGTCTACGGGTATAAGCGCGGAAGGCATAAAAGATGCCTGCTCGCTTGCCATAAATAACACCACGTCTGCAATTTCCTTTGGCGTGCCGAATCTGTTTATCGCCTGGTGGTGACGCAAAAAGTCTTCGCATCTGGCGGGATCGGTCCTTGTGTAATTATCCCAATAGCTACCTTCAAAAGCCACCGCGCCCGGCATAACAGCGCTCATAACCACGCCGTCTTTTGCAAGGCATCTGCCCACCGTTGTAACATATGCGTTCAAAAAGGCCTTAGCCGACGCATACAAAGGGTTGCCCCTGAGCATATTGGCCGAAATAGATGATATATGTATCACTCTGCCCCACTTTTTTTCTGTCATTGGGGGAATAAGCACACTGTTCATATCTATCGCCGCAACGGCGTTAAATTTCAGTGCATAATTCCAGTCTTCCTGTCCGCCCAAGTGGTTTCTGCTTATCAAGGAGCCGCCTACATTATGCACAACAACGTCAAACTCTCCGTATTTCTGCATAAGTTCTTTTGCAAAGGCTTTAGTATCGCACTCCATTATATCTTTAACTTCACAATTAAATGAGTTGCAGCCAAGCTCTATGGCTTCGCTTTTTAACTGCTGAAGCAATTGACCCGAGCGTGCCACTGCCGTAACATTTGATCTCTCCCCTGCAAAGCCAAGCGCTATCGCCTTGCCTATGCCTTTACTTGCGCCAACTACAAGAACATTTTTACCCTCTAAATTAAGGTTCATCAGTCATCGTCTCCCGTTTTATTATCAATTATTTCTACTGTTATTTTTGTTATCCTGCGGTCCTCTATTTCGTCTGCCGTAAGCCTGAGATTATCAAGCATTACCTGCGGATGCTCGTTTTCGGCAGGAAAACCGCCCAAGGCGTCAAGCATAAGCCCCGCGACCGTATCGCAGTCGTTATGAGGGATCGTTTCGTCTACCAGTTCTTCAAGCTCTTCTATGTCGGTTGCGCCGTCAAGAGTAAATACATTATCGGAAATTTTAACAATGTTTTCTTCTTCTTCGTCATATTCGTCCTGTATTTCGCCCACAATTGCCTCTAACATATCTTCCATTGTTATAAGCCCTTCGGTTCCGCCGTATTCATCTACAACAATGGCAATTTGGGTCTTTTTGGAAGTCATTTCGGAAAAGAGCTCACTGCAGACCTTAGAAGAAGGTATAAACAACACCGAACGCATAATATCGGTGATCCTGAATTTGTCGGCGTCGTCCCTGCCGACATATTTAAGCAGATCCTTTACAAGCACCGCACCCACAATGCTGTCTATATCTTCGTGATACACAGGAATACGTGACCTGCCCGATTCTATTGCCAATGCGACAAGCTCACCTATGGACTTGTCATCCTCTATGGCGGTCATTTCCGTTCGGTGGGTCATTATATCGCCGACATTCATATCCGCAAAGTGTATAACACGCTCTATAAGCTTGCGTGTGTTATCGTCAATAGCTCCCGTAAGGCGCGCGTCGTCGGCTATTTCCAAAATTTCCTCTTCTGTAACTTCTTTTTGTTTAATTCCGAAAATTTTAGATAATACCGATTGCTTCTTTTCCTGTTCTTTGGTTTTTTTGGTAAGCGTAGATCGTCCGCTTAAGTCGTCAGACATTTTTATTGTTCCTCCAATAATATTATTTTGATCAAATATCATTCAAGCTCAAAGGCGCCTGTATAAAGCTGATAATATTTTCCCTTCTGCTCAATCAGCTTTTCGTGTGTGCCTCTTTCTATTATTCTGCCGTGCTCAAGTACCATTATAACATCAGAATTCTTAACTGTCGATAGTCTGTGCGCAATTACAAATACCGTTCTTCCTTTCATAAGACCGTCCATGCCCTTTTGCACAAGGCTTTCTGTTCTTGTATCTATTGAAGAAGTAGCTTCGTCCAGTATCATAACCGGCGGGTCGGCAACAGCCGCTCTTGCTATTGAGATAAGCTGACGCTGCCCCTGGGAAAGGTTTGCGCCGTTTGACGTGAGCATTGTATCGTAACCGTTAGGCAAACGTCTTATAAAATCATCGGCGTTTGCGAGCCTTGCGGCGGCGTATACCTGTTCGTCCGTAGCGTCGGGATTTCCGTATTTTATATTATCCATTACCGTACCGGTAAACAAATTAACATCCTGCAAAACAATTCCGAGCGAACGCCGCAAGTCGGCTTTTTTTATTTTGTTTATATTAATGCCGTCATAACGTATTTTTCCGTCTTCAATATCGTAAAACCTGTTTATCAGATTTGTAATTGTAGTCTTGCCTGCGCCGGTCGCGCCGACAAAAGCTATTTTATTGCCCGGCTCTGCGTATAAAGAAATGTTATGAAGAATGGTTTTTCCTTCCTCATACGCAAAGTCCACATCGTCAAAAACTATATCGCCCATAAGCTGTGTATATGTAAGCGTGCCGTCACTGTGAGGGTGCTTCCACGCCCACTTGCCAGTATGCTCCTGAGTTTCGGTGATATTGCCCTTTTCGTCAATTTCGGCGTTTACAAGCGTAACATAACCGTCATCCTCTTCCGCGGGCTGATCCATAAGCGCAAACACACGGCTTGCTCCCGCCATTGCCATTACAATAGAGTTCACCTGTTGAGAAAGCTGGTTTATGTTTCCCGTGAACTGCTTTGTCATATTGAGGAACGGGACTATTATACTAACCCCAAACGCCATTCCCGAAACGCTTAAGTTCGGCACCTTAAACGCAAGCAAAAGTCCGCCCAAAAGCGCCGCGAAAACATACAAAATATTGCCTATATTCATAATTACGGGGCCGAGTATGCTTGCATATGCGTGCGCCTTAAAGCTGTCGTTGAAAAGCGCGTTGTTGATCTCGCTGAATTCCTTTTTGCTCTCCTCTTCGTGGCAAAACACCTTAACGACCTTTTGACCGTTCATCATTTCCTGGACGTAGCCCTCGGTTTTACCCATTGATTGCTGCTGCCTTATGAAATATTTTGCCGAACCGCCGCCGACCTTTTTGGAAACAATAAGCATAACAGCCACACCAAACAGCACAAGCAGCGTCATCCACACGCTGAAATAAACCATTATTGAAAGCACCGTAACAACGATGACCGATGATTGGAGCATAGTGGGAAAAGCCTGCGAAACAAGCTGGCGTATTACGTCTATGTCGTTCGTGTAATGGCTCATTATGTCGCCGTGCTTGTTTGTATCAAAATAGCGAATTTCAAGGTCCTGCATACCGTTAAACATACTTTTTCTGAGCTTATTGAGAAATCCCTGTGTAATATATGCCATAAGCTGTGTATACAGGGTTATGGATATTACAGAAACAATATAGAGCCCGATAAGCAAAATCACCTGCGGGACTATTTCCTGCTTTGCACCCGACCAATCTCCGCTTTTAAAGTATTGCTCTACAATAGCGGTTACCTTTTGCAGAAACAGCGCAGGTATTGATGATACTATTGCGGAAAACACGATGCACAGCGCCGTAAGCGGAATAAGACGCGGATAAAACTTAAACAAAAGCTTTATTATTCTGCCGATAGTGCCTTTTTTCGGTTTTTGGCGCATTTTAGCCGCTTGGGGGATATCCTTCGGGAGTTTTCTGTTTTTACTCATCAACATCACCCCCGTTTGTTTGCTGTTCGTATGTTTCTCTGTAAATTTTGTTGCCCTTAAGCAATTCTTCGTGTGTTCCCACAGCTTCTATTTTACCCGAATTCATTATCACTATTTTGTCTGCGTCCATAACCGAAGCTATTCTTTGTGCAATAATTATCTTTGTAGTTTCAGGTATGTATTTCTTAAAGCTTTCTCTGATTATTGCGTCTGTTTTCATATCAACGGCGCTGGTAGAATCGTCAAGTATGAGTATCTTCGGCTTTTTAAGCAACGCTCTTGCTATGCACAAACGCTGCTTTTGTCCGCCGGAAACATTCGTTCCGCCCTGCTCTATCCAAGTGTCGTAGCCCTCGGGGAAAGTTGATATAAATTCATCGGCGCAGGCAAGCTTGCAGGCGTTTGCGATCTCTTCGTCGGTGGCGTCATTGTTGCCCCAACGCAGATTATCCTTTATTGTACCGGAAAACAAAAGATTCTTTTGCAAAACCACTGCAACCTGATTTCTGAGTGAATCAAGGTCGTAATCAATTACGTTAATGCCGCCGACCTTCAGTTCGCCTTCGGTTACATCATACAAACGCGGAATAAGTTGCACAAGTGTAGTTTTTGCCGAGCCTGTGGAGCCTATAATGCCCACGGTCTCTCCTGATCCTATGTGCAGATCAACATCGGACAAGGCGTATTTTTTTGCCTCTTTGTTGTATTTAAAGCTTACATTGTCAAAATCTATGCTTCCGTCCTTTACCTCATAAACGGGGCTTTCAGGATTGTGCAAAGTTGGCTTCTCGTCAAGGACTTCGGCTATTCTGTGTGCCGATTCCGATGACATTGTTATCATTACATACACCATAGAAAGCATATTCAGCGAAATTAGTATCTGAAATCCGTATGTCACCATAGACGAGAGCTGACCTACGTTCATTGCCATGCCTGTTGTCTCAATGATTATCTTAGAGCCTAACACGAGAACTACCGCCATTACTGAATAAACGCACGTTTGAAAAAGCGGCGCGGTACAGGAAATTATTCTCTCCGCGCGGGTAAAATCTTTGCAAATATCATCGGATGCTTTTTCAAATTTGTTCTTTTCGTAGCTTTCTCTGTTAAACGCTTTTACGGCGCGCATTGCCATAACGTTTTCTTCTATGGATTCGTTGAGCTTATCATATTTTTTGAAAACCTTTTTAAAAGAGGGCAACGCTTTGTAGCCTATAAGTATAAGACCTGCGGTCAATATGGGAACAATAACAACAAACATAACAGACAGCTTGCCGCCCATATACGCCGCCATAATAATTGCGAAGATCATCATGAGCGGAGCTCTTATAGCAAGCCTTATTATAACCATATATGCCATCTGAACATTGGAGATATCGGTCGTCATTCGTGTTACCAACGAGGACGATGAGAATTTATCTATGTTTTCAAACGAAAACTGCTGTATTCTGCTGAAAACGTCATAACGCAGATTTTTGGCAAACCCTGCCGACGCCTTTGAAGCCACAAAACCGCCGAATCCGCCGAAAGCAAGTGAAACAAACGCCATCGTGACCAAAACCGCACCGTAGCTCACTATTGTATCCATACCGCAGCCTGCCTGTATCTCGTTAACGAGCTTTGCCAAGATAAACGGCAGCAGCGTTTCCATTATGGCCTCACCTATCATAAACAAGGGTGATAAGATAGATTGTAATTTGTATTCTCTTATCGAACCCGATAATTTTTTTATCATTGTTTTTCCTCTTTTCGTAGACTTAATCGGAAAGATTGCTTTTGATCTTTTCCATAATGCTCAAAAACATCTCCCTTTCCTGTTCTGTTATGCCGTTTTCCGCTTTGGCTTCTATTTGATTAACAACTTCGCTTATATTCTTTGCCAGAGCTTTTGCTTTATCTGTTAAAATAAGCTTTTTAAGCCGCGCGTCTTTGCTTGACGGCGCACGGAGCAATAAACCGTTTTTCTCCATAAGCTGCAAGGTTTTTGTTGCAGTAGAGCGTCGTATCGAAAACACCTTTTCAATTTCCTTCTGATAAATGTCGTTGTCTTCGTTTGCCGACAAATAATTAAGTATTTTGCACTGAGAAGTTGTTAACTGTTCATATTTCAAATCTTTTGAAAGCCTGCTGTCTATGGTTCTCTTAACTATGTTAGACACGGCCTTGACCTCGTATATCAGTCGCTTATTCATAGACTCACCTGTAAAAGTTAGTTTGCTAACTATTATAGTATTATTTGTATTATTTGTCAATACAGTGTTTTATGTAAGTTGTATATCTCGCGAAGATTTTTTTGTGCAACTGTCACAACAAAAAAATAATATAATCATTTCTCATAATATGACATTTATACCACAGCGCACGTGGGATAATATACGCAAAGCAAAGGTGCTTCGGGGTGCTTTTATATGACCGTAACAATATATGTAGATATTTTAATATGTATTAATCTTATAATAAACTATTACATTTTGTCATTTAGCTTTAAATATGTAAAATGCAAAGCTTCAAATCTTGTACTGTTAAGGGGTGCGGCAGCGGGTGCGGTTTTGTCTCTTATTATACTGCTGCCCCCTATGCCTGCCGTATTTGATATCTTATTAAAGTTTATTACGTCTGCGGCAACGGTTTTCGCCTCCACTCTTAAAAAGCCTGTTAAAATATTTTTAAGGCTGTGGGCGGTGTTCTTCGGTATATCGTTTGCTATGTGCGGATTTACATATTTTTTGTGCAGCACGTTTTTATCAAATTATTTACTGGTTCAAAACGGCGTTATTTATGCCGAGATATCTCCCTGGTTGCTCATACTGTTTACATCTGCGGCGTATCTGACAATGACCGTTTTGCAGCGGATATCGCCCAAGAGCCTGCCGCAGAGCTATTATTGCAATGTTGAAATAACAATCGACGGTATTACCCAATCATTTTTCGGAAAATTAGACTCGGGCAACACACTTAAAGAGCCGTTCTCTCAAAGTCCCGTAATAATAGTCAATTCTTCGGATATTCTTAAATCCGTACCCCGTGAGCGCATCAGGCAAATACCGTATGAAGTAATTGGCGGCAGAGGGCTGCTTGAGGGCGCAAAAGCCGACTGTGTAAAAATAGACGGAAACATAATTCCTATAGATATATATATTTCGGTAAATAAAGATACTTTGTACAATTGCGGCATAGACGCTGTTTTGGGTGCCGACTTGCTGTGCTATATGCAAGATTATTATAAATTGGAGGAAAAAACAAATGAAACTCATACAAATAATAAAAAACGCAATTTTAAAGATAAAACTGCGCTTTTCAAATGAAGTTTTATACATAAACGGGCCCGAGAGCCTTCCGCCCCCATTTACCCCTTTGGAAGAAGCAAAAATAATAGAACGCATAAAAAACGGTGAAACGGAGCTAAAGGAACAACTTATCACGCACAATTTGCGTTTGGTGGTATATATAGCAAAAAAATTTGATTCCAACCAAAACTGCCTTGAAGATCTGATCTCAATAGGAACCATAGGCTTAATTAAGGCCGTAAACACTTTTTGCCCCGACAAAAACATCAAGCTTGCAACCTATGCTTCCCGATGTATAGAAAATGAAATATTAATGTATTTGCGTAAGCTTGCGCAAAGAAAAAACGAGATTTCGCTCGACGAACCGCTGAATGTAGATTGGGACGGCAACGAACTGTTGCTCTCAGATATTTTAGGCAGCGACAAAAACGAGGTAAACAGGGGGCTTGAGCAAGAGGCTGAACAGGAAGCTTTAATGCAGTGTGTATCTAAGTTGCCGAAAAGAGAGCGTGAAATAATGGAGCTGCGGTTCGGACTGAACGGCGGCACGGAACACACGCAAAAAGAGGTCGCCGACATTCTGAATATATCTCAATCATACATATCACGGTTAGAGAAAAAAATACTTTTAAAACTAAGGCACGATATAGAAAAGGTTACTATGTAAACAAATAATACAAAAATAAAAACAGAAAAAGCCGCAGACAAAAGTCTGCGGCCAATGTTGGCATCTTCCTATTTTTCCGGGCCGTCACCAGCCAA
>JAEEGL013981862.1_pt1 | contig 11424 bp, 9 predicted proteins | sample 9134231 | NCBI WGS metagenome assembly JAEEGL01 (sample SAMN16246548, study PRJNA631951) | gut metagenome | biome: gut microbiome; feature: rumen; material: fiber-attached | host: Bos | place: Iran: Karaj | collected 2018-10
ACATTAAATACACCATGATAACCAATAGTATCTAGAATAGTTCCATCACTAAAGGTATTTCTTTGATAAGTCCTAGTATGACCTCTTTTTTCTATCCAAATAGGATATTCATAATCTATTTCTCCAGTATCATAACTCCATACTGATAATAAATCTGTATAACGTACATCTTCAATACGTTTAGTTTTACCATTTGCTAGTAAGATCTTAGTACCTTCAGCTAAACATAAGTTAAAAGGACAAGTAGCAGTAATGGTAACATTACCTGTTACATTATTAATAGAAATAGTTCCCTGATTAGCATTATAGGTATAGCCAGAGTTAACTGTTTGACCTCCCATTGAAACAGTTATCCTCTCTGGTAAAGTAAAACCAAGATTAGCTCGAATACTAGCCCCTGTTAAAGACATATTACGATTTACTTCAGTTGCTCCTGAATAGGAACCATTAGAAATATTAGCTGTTACTGTATAAATCCACTGATAAGAAGCATTACCAGAACTACTACAATAACCACTACTAGTAGTAGCATTAGTTATATCATCACTACTAGCTTGATTAGCAGGATTAGCTAAATCAACACCATATACTTTAAATTGATAAGTAGTTGCCACTGCACCATTACTTAAACCAGTAATTGTATATTCATTATAATCACTATTAGTATCAATAGTTCTTTGTACAGTACCATCTTGATCACATACTAAGATAATATATTTAGAAACACCACTATAGTCATCTTCACCATCCCAAGTTAAATGAACATTACCTACTGTATCTTGAATAGTCGCCACTACATTACGAATCATAGGAGGTGTTGTATCTGCATAAACAACTGTCTTATCTACATCTAAAGTAACAGTTCCTGAGTTAACATTAGGAAGACCTGTCGACTTTAATAAAATACTAGTTGAAAAAGTATCATCTGGGAAAGTAGCATCATCTTTAGCCTTTATATAAAAAGTATAATCTTGTCCTTCATTATTCGCACTTATCGTAAAACTAGAAATAGGATTACCATTAACATCACAAACTTCTACTTTATTTGAAACTGGTTCTAAATGAAAAGTAACAGCTCTTTCATAAGTACTTAAAACATTTATTTGAAAAGAAGCTTTTCTTCCATCTTGAATATTACCTGTTGTATTCTTTAAATAAGCTAAAATAGTACCTTCTGGTTTTTCATTAGATTCAACTCCAACTTCACCATTTACATTATATTCATCCTGATCAACTAAAGGTGTAAAAACAATATCAACGGTGGCAGTTAAAACACTAAGTTTAGGAACCATTCCTCCACTATCAACTCCACTAACAGTATAATCTAAAGTACCCAGAGGTTCTCCTAATTCATTATTAACATTAAAAGATATATTAAGTTCAGAAATAGTATGATCATAGAAAGAATCATTAGTAAAAACAATATCATAACTAGCCGTATAAACAGGATTTTCTTCATTACTCTTAACAAATGTTAAATTAAAATCAACGGTATTATCAGTAAAAGTAGGTAACCCATTATCTGTATTTTCTGAAGCTGTTCTAATAACATTAGTAATACGAAAATCTCCTTGTGGATGAAATGATAATAAACCATTAATATTAATAACTTGTGTATATAAAGCAAAACCAATCGACAAAAAAGAAAGTATCCCTACAAAGAAGATGGTCACAATGATTCCTAATCGTAGTTGTTTCTTATTATCAGTTTTATCTACTATTTTTTTTACATTTCTCATTATGATCAACCTTACTTTATATTATACTTTCTTATCATCTTCTATATCTTCTTTATTTAAACGATATAACCATACAACCCCATCATTTATAATCATAAAAGTACTTTCCATTTTCTTATTATCTTGATAATAATTAATAGGCATACGTACTTCATTATATACATCTAATAACTCTTCAAAAGTAGTTACTTTTATCATCTTTAATCCTTCAATGCTTGGTAAAGATGTAACATTCGCAATTATACTATCATGCATTCTTAATAGTTTATTTAATTTTGTCTTATAAAGATTATTATTATTCTTTCTAATAATACCTATTACTAATTCTACTATAGAAGATAAAGCTAATGATACCATTAATACTCCTACAATAGTAAAACATATATAAAGGTATTGTTTAGAATCATCAACTACACTTAATGTCTTAGATAGACTAAGGGCATCATCTGTAACAGCTGAAATTTCTACTGTTTGCTGTAGTAAAGGAATAGTTAATTTTGAATTAGCTGATATATCTATATCATCAGTAAATTCAGTACCATTCATCATACTTTCAACTACTAAAGATATTTGTAGTTGTCCATCAGTATTCATTGAATATTCTTTTTTAAAACCTTCTAATAATAGATTATATTCTCCATAATTAACACGTACATTCTTAATAACCGCAAAAGAATCACTATTATTAATACTAACTTCTTCTGGTTCACTTAAGTTATAATCTTTAAACCAGTAATAGCCTCCCCCATTAGGTTTATTAGCGTATACTGAAGCTTTAACATAGTATTTATAACGACCTGATACTGGTTCGGTAAAATGTACTACATAATTATAATCTATATCTAAAAAATTAATTAAACTAGCAATATAAGGTTTCCCTTTTTCTCCCTTTAAGAAAGGAGTCTCAAAATAATTATTCTCCTTTAAAAATACTTTATAATCTATACTATTATTCTCTGTATAATTAATCTTTTTATAACTCTTCGTCGTTATACCATATAGTAATATACAAAGTCCCACTACAAAAAATATGATACTTAGAGCCCATTTTATTGACAATCGTAAACGATTTTTCTTCATATTAATTGCCCCTTTCTCTCAATTCTTTTGTCCATACTGTTGGATACCCTATATATTTAACAATATAATCAACTTTACCAACAACATCTTTATCTGAAACAACAAATGCATCAATTGCGTTATTCGCATCACCTTTCGTCTTAAATGAATAATGTCCATCTTTTTCACTTTTCTCAACTACTCTATGAGTAACTAAAATACTATTATAGTGAAAAGCCATTACATCCCCTACTTGAATATTAGAAGCATCTACATATTCAATTAAGACAGCATCTCCTCTACTAAAAGTATCTTTCATAGAATTAGTCGCGATAGCGACTAAACGATAATGAAAGATTCCTGACACTAATATAACTAAAACAATTGAAGCCAATAATATAGGTATTACATAAATTCTACTACTAATCTTAATAAATGATCTTTTATTCTCATCTTTTAATAGATTCTTATGAATGGTATAAAAAATCACATAAGGTACTAGTAATCTCATTACCGAATACAAGTAATAACCTAAATTAGGAATTATTGGCAATATATACATATAAAGATGTACAACTAATTGAAATAGTAAACTACTATGGATACTAGATTTACGTACTAGATAACTACATAAGAAATTATCTGCCACAATAGGTAATACTATTGTACAAATATAGATAAAAATATCATAAGAACTCTTAAGTACTCCATAATTAGTCTCTATTAATATTTGAAATATAGATAATATAATAGTAAAGAATATAATATGAAATCTATTCTCATAAGAGTACTTAACAGTATTAAAACGTAATTCTTCCGAAAATACAGCAATTAGTATAGTTGGAAGAATACCACTTAAAAGTGTAGTTAAACTAAAACGATAACCTACGGTAAAACCAAGAATTAATCCTAAAAGATAAATAATAATTCCACAAGACATAAGTACTGTAACAACAATACGTATAACATATCCTGAATAATATCCTTTATTATTAGAAAAACCAAAATAAATAATATTAGGAATTAAAATCATTAATAAAAAGATGATTGCTAGATAACTTTTTAGATTACTAGAAACCACCTTTGTAAGTACATAGAATACAATAGTAAGAATTAATAAAGCAATTTCAGTTAAATAAATAGCTCTAATATTCTTTTTCATATCATACTCCCTACTAGCTATTCATAAAAGTTACATATACTTTTTGAATATGTTTTTATTGTGCTTGTGCATATGATAATACTGCTGATAAACTTACATCAATAGGAGTTTCTCCTTGAGGTAAATCAGCACTATTAGCTGGAAGTTTATATTCTACATGAACAGTAACATGTTCTCTACCGTTAGTTTTAGCAAGTACAACATTACTAATACTATTATTAGTAGCATTAAATACATGGTCACCATAAGTAACAGTATATTCAAGATATTTATATTCAGAAACATCTTCTAATACAATACTCTTTAATTCAGCATCAAAATCTCCATCATTAACAGCATCAATAGTAAATTCTGCAAAATCTCCAGGTTCTGTTAAACTAGCTGAGAATGTTAATAGTGTTCCAGTAAAAGTTGGATGAGCAACAGTTACACTATTTTGAGCTTGTGAAAATGAAGCAGTATCCCAATGCACACTCCACTTAACAGGCGTAACACTAACAGTACCATTAATAGTTAAGTTTTGAGCAAATGCTGCGAAACCTACTGACATTACCAATATAGCTACTGCTAAAATCGCAATAATAATTAATTGTCCATTTCTTCCTTGTTTCATCATAATTTTCTAATCCTCCTTATTTTTTATTAATTTAATAATATCACAATCAATTTGGAATGCAATATTTTTAATACAAATTTACACATTTATAATGTAAAATTATTCAATATAGCCAGCTGTTGGAAGCGTATACATATCTTCTGTAATAGCTTGATACTTTGTACCATCATAATGATCCATAAAACCATTTTGAGCTTTATAAATCTCTCCTGTATCGGTATCATATACTCTTTCATAACCAAGTGTTGCATCACTTTGTTTTTGACTAATAATATCATAAGAGTTGTTTCTCTTCTCCCATGAATCCATAATCATATCAGATATTTGATCATATACTTTTTGATTAGCTTGTACTGTTTGTACAAGATTAGCTTCTTCTGTATTAAATGAGTTAATAAACTTTTCACTAAATACTATAGTACTTAAAGAATGATCTAAGATACCATGCCAATCATTAAACTCTTCATCTGGTGCACTCATCACAATAATGTTATATACATTTAATGGCCAAACATCGACTTTATCACTAAAGATATTCCACATATTAGTATTGATATAATAACTACCTACATCTTTTACACTAGCTGTGAATAAACCTTGGGCTTTCTTACCATTATTATCTGTATAAGTAGCTCTTAAGATATCTCCACCTAACATACTAGCACCCATACTTTCTATAACAGTAAAATCATTTAAGTATGGAAAATATTCCATTTTTAATTCTGTTGAATTACTAAGTTTAGCATTACTATTCCATACTTTAAAGAAAGCTTCTGTTGTTTGTGGATCAATTGCTGCTAACTTAGAAAACATTGCATCAGGATATAAATTAGCATAAGTACTTCTAGCTAATTCTGATTTTAAGAATCCTTCTTGTTTTAGTCCAAATAATAACATATAAGTAGGATTCTTAGGATTATATACTTTAAATGAATAATGAATATAATCAACTGGTGGTACCTCTACTTTCCATCCTTTAGGTATTTCTAAAGATACTAAGCCATTATCATACTTTTCATATTGAATGGTACTAGCTTCATTCTTTGTTATTTTAACTTTAGGTCCTAATAATTTTTCTCCTACTGGTAATAATTTAATTAATACAAATGCAATAAGTACAACAGTAAATACTCCTACTCCTAGTAAAATCCATTTAGTAGGAATTTTCTTTTCCTCAGTCTTTTCTTTCTTCTTTTCTTCTTTTTCTTCTTTCTCCATAAAACACACTCCTATTCTCTTTAAGAATACCACATTTTCAAAATAAAAGAAACAGATTATTCTGTCCCTTTACACTACAAAGTCAATAATAATACCTACTACTACTCCAACTAAATAAATAATTGATAGAATAGTAATATTTTCTTTTATATTCTTATTTGTTTTAAATAATAGTAGAATACCTAAACCACTACCTGTCAATAAACCAGATAATAAGGTACCTAAAGTAATAAGATGAGAAATATATAATTCTGTAAGTACAACACTACTAGCACAATTAGGTATTAAACCAACAAGTCCCGCTACAAAATGATTAAAGATATTTTTATTATAAAGTATACTCTTTAATGATTCTTCTCCTACAAAGTATATAATTCCACCTATTAAGATATTCGCAAATAAAACAAAGAATCCAATTTTTAAAGTATGCTTTAAACTAGCTAAAAAGATACCATCTTCTTCACAATCACAATGTTCATGTTCACATAAATCATGAATCACATTCTTTTTATTTTTATCTTGATAGATTAAGTCAACTATAAAACCTACTATAATACCAATAAATACTTTAAAACCAATTATTTTTAAAATATCTATAAAAGCAATCTTTTCTCCTAACATAATAGGTAACATCTCATCACTAGTAGATAAAAATACCGCAATCAAAGTACCTTTAGTAATAATCTTTGAAGAAAACAAATTCGCAGCCATAGCACTAAATCCACATTGTGGTAAAGCTCCTAAGATACTTCCTATTAAAGGTCCACCCTTACTATATTTTCCTAATAGTTTTTCATTCTTTTTATTAAGTTTATGTTCTAATAATTCTAATAGAATAAAAGTAACTAATAAGTAAGGTAACAATTTAAGCGTATCTAACAACGCATCTAATAATACATCTAACATAACATCACACCAACTAAAAAATATTTCATATTAATTATACCATCTCCTATTATGAAATCAAGAAAAAGGAGCTTAATTTAAGCGCCTTTTATGATTCACTTAAGAAAGTAATTCTAACATGTCCATCGCCTGCTTTAGCATAATTAGAAACAGGTGAAGAGGAAACATTAGTAGTAGAATAAGTTCTAGTATTAGCATTACTACTAGTCTTACAACTATAACAATACATGGCTTTAGTAATATCATTTCTTGATAGAAGCTTTGAATTGCCAATATAACCAGAACCGCCGCCACCACCAGAACCATATTTTGTACAACTGCCGCCGCCGCCGTATAAGCCGCCGCCGCCTCCACCTTCATCACAAGCTTTACCACCTAGTCCATAAGAACCATCAGATGATAAACTATGACTATCGAAACCTGATTCAGTATGTCTTTTACCACCAGCTGTCTGAGTACCACCTGTACCACCACTACTACCGCCTTGATTTCCTTCAAAACCGCCACCAGAACCACCACTAACTTGACGACCACTTACATACATTGCACCGCCGCCACCACCAGCTACGATTAACAAGTTATTTTTTGAAATTGAAGCTAATGGATGTCGACCACAACCTACACTTTGCGTCGCTATATGAGAAGCACCACCACCAGCATGACCATCACCATAACTAGAATATGTTTGGGCAGAACCTCCACCATTATAACCATATTGATTACCTTTACCAGCACTACCAGCTACAGCACAATAAGTCGCATTCTTGTCTAAATAAGCAACTCCAACACTATAACCGCCATAGCCACCCTTCGCACCAGAAACAGAAGCAGAAGAACCCTGGGCTCCCCATACCTCTAATTTATAATAGCCTGATACTTTTGGATTGAAACAATATTCACAATCATTACCATCATATATTCTCTCAATTGGCTTATCGATTTTCCATTTAGCATATAAGACTAAATCTTTCATATCAGCAGCATTTATTTTAGCTTTATCTGCATAATTTGTACCTTTACCATTAGCCTTAGTATTCCATCCATCAAATAGATAACCACCTCTTGTGAAAGAATTAGCTACTAAAGTACAATCACTACCTACATTACAATAAGAATAAGTATGCTTATCACTATCAAAATTACTATGATAAGTAACTTGATAAGCCACATTATAACTAACATCTTTACTTGCATAGTTACCAGCCGCATCTGCAGCAGTTACATAAATCTTATGTCCATGAGGATTCTTATAATCAAAAGACAAATCATATTCAGTAACATATCTAGTATAACCATTACCATCTTTAATACCTTTAACAGTCTTATTACATGTGTCAGCATTATCAGTAAAACAAATAGTTAATTCAGAACTTAAAGAACCAGCATCACTAACATTAATTTTTAATTTAGGTGTTTTAGAATTATAACTAGTCTCAGATGATACAACAGCTAAACTATTAATAACTGGCGGTACATCATCTACTCTATAAGGACCAAATAATAATATATTGGTATCACCAAACTCCTCAGGAGCACGCCAATCATCACCTGTCAAATCTCTTAAATCATTAACTTTAATAACTAAATATATAAGATTAGATATATTTGGTGGTGTTATTACTGTTGTATTTGAAGTAATTGTTTTACCATTCCTTATCTTTTCTTTTTGTTTCAATTCTCCATCAAAATCAAACTGTAATCTTTGATAATTATTAATTAAAGATAAATTAGCACGATCATCATTAGTACTAAAAGCATATTGAACATCATAATTATTTAAAACACCCGTAGGACTAGATATCTCAATTATAAAACTCTTTGATTTTGAAACTTCATCAGTAGGAGGTTTTACATTAATAGTAATAATAGAAGCAGTATTAAAACATCCTTCACTTGGAAAAGTCTCATCAAAAGTAACTTTTCCATTTTCTTTACATAATAAACTAACAGAATATACATAACTATCATCAACTTTAACTATTTTTACAAAAGTCTCCGGTTGTTTACAAGTATTATTACGATATTGAATATCTTTAGCTAGATTCTTCTTTTCTAATTCATCAAAAGTTGCGACATAACAACCACTTTTATGTAGTCCAAAAATATCTTTTTCATAAGAATCTACATATAGTTTACCACTATGTTTCAAAGATTCTTTATAGACATTAAATTGTTTCAATTCATTCTTAGAAGTAATATTATTAATAATAGGCAAACTAATCGCTGTAATAATACCTAATATTACTACTACAATCAACAATTCTGTTAAAGTAAATCCTTTTTTATTCATAAAACCACCTACTTTATTGAATAAATTATAGCATAAAACAAAAAAAAGAAAATAAAAAAAGAAAACTACTTTACATAGTCTTCTCTTATTCTTTTTCTAAACTAATACTATCATAAGCTCCTAAGTCAAAAACAGCATAGCCTAATTCTTTTAAATTATCATAAGCAATTTTACTTCTCTTACCACTACGACAATATACTAAAATAGTTTTATCTTTATCTAAGTCAACATTCTCATCTATTTCATCATATGGAATATTAAGAGAATCTTTAACATGACCTTCATTATATTCATCTTCAGTTCTAACATCAACCACTATATAATTATTTTCTTTTAATATTTTATCTAATTGTTCTTTATTTTTATCAACACATCCAACTACTAATAATAATCCTAATATAATAAATACTATCTTTTTCATCTTATTGATCCTCTCTATGTTCTTTTTTCCATTTCTTTATTTGTTCAAAACGAGCTTTAAACTTTGTCTCATTACCTTGTTCAGTAGGAGTATAATACTCTTTTCCTTTTAATGATGGTGGCAAACACTCCATCGTAGTAAGTTTATCTTCAGTATCATGAGCATACTGATAACCTTTTCCATAATCTAAATCTTTCATCAATTTGGTAGGTGCATTTCTAATTACCAATGGAACTGGTTCCGCTAACATCTTAGAAGCATCATCTCTAGCTCTCATATAGGCTACATCACAAGCATTTGATTTAGGTGCCAAAGACATATAAATAACAGCTTCTGTTAAATGAACACTACATTCAGGCATTCCAATAAAATGACAAGCATGATAAACATTAACTGCTACATTTAAAGCATTAGTATCAGCCAAACCTATATCTTCTGAAGCAAATCTAGTAATTCTTCTAGCTAAATAAATAGGATCTTCTCCAGCTTCTAACATTCTAGCTAACCAATAAACAGCCGCATCCGGATCAGAATTACGCATCGATTTATGTAAAGCTGAAATAATATTATAGTGTTCTTCACCATTTTTATCATACAATAAAGTTTTCTTGGATAAGCACTCCTCTATTATTTGTTTAGTAATATGAATACTAAAGTCTTTTTCAACATCACCATTCATAACTAATAAATCTAAAGTTGTTAAAGCACTTCTTGCATCACCATTAGAAAACTCAGCAATATAACGTAAATCTTCTTCAGAAATAACAACTTTTTCTTTACCAAAACCTCTTTCATCTTTTAAAGCTCTATTTAATAATTCTAGGATATCATCTGTGGTGAGTTCTTTTAAGACAAATACTCTACATCTTGAAAGTAAGGCGTTATTAACTTCAAAAGATGGATTTTCTGTTGTTGCCCCTATCAGAATAATAGAACCTTTCTCAACATATGGTAAAAAAGCATCTTGTTGAGCTTTATTAAAACGATGTATTTCATCTACAAAAACAATCGTATGTATTCCCAAATGTCTATTCTTTTCAGCATCTTCCATCACAACTTTTATCTCTTTAATACCTGAAGTAACAGCTGAAAAAGTAATAAATTTAGATTGAGTCTTAGTCGCAATAATCTTCGCTAAAGTAGTTTTACCTACTCCTGGAGGTCCCCAAAAAATCATTGATGAAACATTATCACTTTCAATAATTTTACGAAGAATTTTACCTTCTCCTAATAAATGTTTTTGTCCTACAAATTCATCTAGATTTCTAGGTCTCATACGAGATGCCAAAGGTTCCTTCAAGGAATTATCAAATAATGATGCTTGTTCCATAATCCACCTCCTAACTCATTCTATAATGTCCTACTATCTCTCTATCTTCTAAAATATCTCCAAGATATGATAGTTGATAAGGACTAGCATGATGATATATATAAGGAATTCCTTTCTTATTTCTAACTTCTGAAACAATACCTATATGTTTAGGAAATATCACAATATCTCCACCCTGCCATTCTTCTATTTTTGATACATCAGTTGTCAAAGAAATAGCATTCCTTTTAAAATATATCTTTAAATTTCTAACTCTTCTAAAATCAATATTCTTATCAATTGTCTTAATATTATATTCATCTCTATTATCTTTTATATCTAGATAAACTAATTCTTGTAAATCATAACCAGCCTTCTTTAAAGCTATCGCGACTACATCTGTGCAAACCCCGTACTGATCATTTGGATACCCTGTCTCATAGTATTTACTTTTGTATTTAGGTTTAGTCTTTAAATACTCTTTTGTATTCTTCAAGATATCTGTTTGATCATCTAATCCATCTAAATCTTTATCTACTTGGCTCGTATAATTTTTTATATGAAAATCTTTATTATGATATTTCTTATGAGGTACCAACATACCTATAATAAGCCCCATCATAATTATTGAACTAATAATAATTATCTTTTTCTTCATTATCAATACTCAACTACATCTTCTATATTCTTTCTTTTCATTTGAT
>JAEEGL014225473.1_pt1 | contig 11424 bp, 4 predicted proteins | sample 9134231 | NCBI WGS metagenome assembly JAEEGL01 (sample SAMN16246548, study PRJNA631951) | gut metagenome | biome: gut microbiome; feature: rumen; material: fiber-attached | host: Bos | place: Iran: Karaj | collected 2018-10
TAGTCCAGATAGTTGCTGCCGGCCAGGTACTTGTTGGCCTTGATTTCCTCACGGGCTGTTTGTGCCGTTACGGTCGCTGTCCACGCGCCAAGCAGCATGACGCATAGCGTTAGTATTCTTCTCATGGGCTGAAAACTGTTAGTGGTTCATATTGACGGTGCGAAGTTACGAAAAAATATGCAATGTGCAAAATATTTTCCAAAATATTAAAAAAAGGCACTGTCCCCAGAAAGTCAGACAATGCCCTACTTATAGTATTAAGCAGTAGATTATACCAGATGCTCGATGAGGTCGGCACGGTCGCCAGGCAGCATGTCGATGACGGGTATCTCGATCATGGTGTAGCAGGCAGGCTGGAGTCGCATGGAGGCACGGGCCACATTGACCAGCACCTGACCGGTAAGGGCCGGGTTATTGATCTGCATGTTGAACTCGAGGCGCTGGTTCTGGGTCTGACCGCTGACGCCCTTGCGGACGAGGTTGACGCCATGACCCATGTCGCGGACGTCATCGACGCTCTCTACTTGGAACACGTGGGTTTCGTCAGAGGCAAAATAGGGATCGGCCTTGATGTCACGGGTTACCTGCTCAAGGGTATAACCGTCTTCCAGTTCGACATAGACCATACGGCGATGGATGCCTTCGCCCAGGGGGATGGTCATGGACAGGGCGTTCTTGACACCAGCCTTGGAACGTACGCATACCGAATGGCCCATCGACATGCCGGGACCGAAATTGGTATAGGAGAGTCCCTTGGGGGCAAGGCTCTGCATCAGAGTGCGCACGATGCTGTCGGAGCCCGGATCCCAGCCCGCAGCGATGACGCTGACGGTATTGGTCTCCTTGTTGATGGCCATCAGTCGCTCGCGATAGCCGCGGATATTGGTATGAATGTCGAACGAGTCGACAGTATTGATGCCCAGCGGCAGGATCTGCTTCGCATATTCTTCACACGAACGGGTGGGTGTGGCCAGGATGGCGACATCCACGGCACTGAGTTCCCTGATGTCCTTGACAACCTCGTACGGGGCGAGTTCTGCAGGTTTGTTCTCGGCTCCATTCCTGCGTACAACGCCGGCAATTTCGAAGTCGGGAGCGGCCTCAAGGGCCTGAATGGTGTACTTTCCGATGTTGCCGTAACCTACGACGGCGGCTCTGATTTTCTTCATGTTTTTATGTCTTTTGTTGGTCGTTTTACCTTTTTCGGTTGCAAAAGTACATCTTTTTCTTGAAACAAATAACGTATTGGCAGTTTTTTTTGTTAAAAAGCTGCAAAACGTTATGATATATCATCTTTTCGCCAGCTCATACAATAAATCGAAGTCTACGGTCGTTTAATTAGATGTATTAATACATTAATGTTGAAAACTATGATAGATTACATCAAGGGTGAGCTGACTGAACTTACCCCTGCTTTAGCTACGGTTGAAGCCGCAGGCGTGGGCTACGCCCTGAACATATCGTTGACAACCTACTCGTCGATACAAGGCAAGCGGGACGTGAAGCTGTATGTCTACGAGGCAATTCGTGAGGATGCTTACGTGCTTTACGGTTTTGTCAGCAAGAAAGAGCGCGAGATGTTCGAGCTGCTGATCACGGTGAGCGGTGTGGGTCCCAACACGGCCCGCATGATGCTGTCGTCGATGAGCGTCGCGGAGCTGTGCGAGGCCATCTCGCGAGGTGACGAGCGTCTCATCAAGGGTATCAAGGGTATCGGCAAGATGACAGCCCAGCGCATCATCGTCGACCTGAGGGACAAGATAGTGACGATGGGCATTGCCGAGGAGATTCCTGCCGGAGGTACGGTAGCGACACCCGTCAACAGCGCCGTGCGCGACGAGGCTGTGGCAGCATTGACCATGCTGGGCTTTGCCCCGGCACCCACGCACAAGGCCGTGACGTCCATTCTGCAAGGACAGCCCGACCTGCCAGTAGAACAGGTTGTAAAACAAGCATTGAAACAAATCAAGTGAAGAATAAAGAGTTTGCTGCTGCACGGAGGATACGCAGGATAGTCCTATGGGGGACTATACTGCTGTTCTTTGTACTGCCATTTGTCGTGGCAGCAGCAAATTCTTCACTATTCACGCTTCATACGTCGGACCAACCGACACCTCCTCCTGACTCCACACGGGCTATCAAGGCCCAGCCTGTGCTTCAGGTTGAGGAGGAGACCATCCCGGACTCGCTGCTGCATGCCCGATGGAAAATACAGAAGACGGCGCCCCTGCTCGTGGCAGACCTCGATTCCTCGGCACTCGACCTGAGGTTCCCGGAAAACATCAAGCAGGAGGCCGAGTATGACGACTCGCTGAACGTCTACAGGATTGGTTCCAAGATAGGCAGCTCGTATCTGAACACCCCCATACTGATGTCGCCGGACGAATACCGACAATGGAGCGAGAAGCGCGAACGCGAGGCTTTCTTCCGCATGAAGGATGCCCAGAACGTCCAGGCCAAAGGCAAGGACAAATTTGATTTCACGGACATGCACTTCGACTTAGGACCGGCAGAGAAGATATTCGGTCCGGGCGGAGTACGGATCAAGACACAGGGTACTGCCGAGCTGAAACTGGGCATTACGCTGAACGAGGTGGACAATCCATCACTACCGGAACGTAACAGGAAGACCGCAGCCGTCGACTTCGATGAAAAGGTAAACCTGAACGTCACAGGTAAGGTGGGTGATAAGGTGAACATGAGCCTGAACTACAACACGGATGCCACCTTTGATTTCGACACCAAGAACCTGAAGCTGCGCTACGAGGGCAAAGAAGACGAAATCATCAAGCTGGTGGAGGCGGGCAACATCACCTTCCCATCCAACAACTCGCTGGTTAAGGGAGCGTCGTCACTGTTTGGCGTCCGCACGGACATGCAGTTTGGCAAACTGAAGCTGCAGACTGTATTCTCGCAGAAGAATTCGAGTACGAAGAGCCTGTCGTCAAAGGGCGGTATGCAGTTGACCCCCTTCGAATTGGACGTGGCCAACTATGAGGAGAACAGGCACTTCTTCCTGGCCAAGTACTTCAGGGAGCGCTACGATGCCGGCATGAGGACACTGCCCATTATCAACACAGGCATCAACATCACACGCATTGAGATATGGGTGACCAACAAGACTGCAAACACATCGAACACCCGTAACGTATTGGCACTGTCACAACTGGCAGAGAGTCTGGACAGTGGGGAAAAGGGGACGTCGGCACTGCCCCAGAACAATGCGAATCCCATCTACGCCAACATGCCTCCGGCAGCCCGAAACATCGACGATGCCCCAGCCGCACTGGATCCCATCATGGATGCAGGCAGGGACTACGAGAAACTTGAAGCTGCACGACTGCTCAACTCGTCGGAATACACGCTGAATGCTTCGTTAGGATATGTTTCGCTGAAGAGTACCCTGCAGACAGACCAGGTGCTGGCCGTAGCCTATGAATACACTTACGGAGGACAGACCTACAAAGTGGGTGAGTTTGCCGCAGACCATACAGATGCTGCTGAGGTGCTATATGTCAAAGGCCTGAAAAACACGTCGAACAATCCGCAACAGCCCAACTGGCCCTTGATGATGAAGAACGTCTACTATCTGGCATCGAGCATCGAGAAGACCAAGTTCCGCTTGGACATCAAATACAAAAGCGACACAACGGGCGTCTACCTGACCTACCTGCCTGAGGTCAAGGACGTCACCCTGCTACGTGGCTTAGGCTGCGACCGCCTGGACAACAACAACCGTACCCACCCCAACGGCTACTTTGACTATGTGGAAGGCTACACGGTATCCAACGGACGCGTGTTCTTCCCGTCGGCAGAGCCTTTTGGTGCCAGACTTGAGGAATTCCTCAAGAGCAAAGGACTTCCAGATGAACTGATAGAGCAATATTCCTTCCACGAACTCTACGACACAACGCGAACTGCCGCGCAACAGATGACCAACAAGGACAAATACCTGCTGGTGGGACAATTCAAGGGTACGATGGCCAACGTCTACTCCCTGGGGGCTTACAATGTGCCTCAGGGATCGGTTGTCGTCACAGCAGGCGGTGTCGTGCTGAACGAGGGGTCAGACTATACGGTAGACTACTCGGCCGGTGAGGTGACCATCATCAATCAAAGCATTATCGATGCCAACACGGATATATCAGTGAGCTACGAGTCGAATACAGAATACGGCATGCAGCGAAAGACGATGTTGGGATTCAACTGGGAGTACGACTTCACGAAGGATTTCCAGATTGGCGGTACGTTGCAGCATTTGAGCGAACAGGCACTGACATCGAAGGTAACCATGGGTTCTGAACCGCTGAAAAATACGTTATGGGGCCTGAACATCAACTGGAAGACGGAAAGCCAGTGGCTAACCCGTATGCTCGACAAGATTCCTCTGCTGCACTGTACCCAACCGTCACAAATAGCCTTCACGGGCGAGTTTGCACACCTCATAGCCGGTACGGCAAGCGGCACGCAGGACAACGCCTCGTACATTGACGACTTCGAGAATGCCAAGAACGGCATTGATGTCACGGAACCCAAGTCGTGGGCAATGTCAAGTGTGCCTGCCATGTTCCCCGAACATGCCGACAAAGACTCTGTAAGCAGCAACTACAACCGTTCACTCTTGGCGTGGTATATCATCGACCCGCTGTTCACCAACCGCTCTTCCAGTCTGACTCCTGCTCACATCAAGAGCGACCTCGACCAGCTGTCGAACCATTACGTGCGTGCAATCTATGTCAGCGAATTATACCCCAACCGCCAGCAGTCCACCTATAGTGGTGCTACGGCAACGCTGCCCGTACTTAATCTGGCCTACTATCCAGAGGAACGCGGTTCCTACAACCTGTCCACAGACGTCAATTTCGACGGAACGCTAAAGAATCCTCAGCAGCGCTGGGGTGGCATGATGCGAAAACTGGACACACCAGACTTTGAGACTGCCAACGTGGAATACATCGAGTTCTGGCTGCTTGACCCCTTCATATACAGCTCGCAAGAACCGGACGCTTCAGAGTATGGCGGTGACCTATACTTCAACTTGGGTGAAGTCAGCGAGGACATTCTGCATGACGGTAAGAAATTCTACGAGAGCGGTATGCCTGTTGACGGCAGTTCATCGTATTTCACATCGCAGTGGGGACGTATCCCCTATCAGGCCACTCAGACTTATGCCTTTGCCACCACCAGCGGTTCAAGAGCGCTTCAGGATGTTGGACTGAATGGTCTGAACGACGAACAAGAGCGGAGCTACCCGGCATATAGGGATTTCCTCAATAGTGTCAGCGTCAACGACAGTGTCCGTTCCGCATGGAACCAAGACCCTGCCAACGACAACTACCACTACTTCCGTGGTACCGACCTGGACGAACGCCAAGCCAGCATACTGGAACGATATAAGCGCATCAACATGACGCAGGGGAACTCACCAGACAACGAACAGCAGACTGAAAGCTACGACACATCATACAAATCATACCCTGACGTGGAGGACATCAACCAGGACTTTACGCTGAACGAGTATGAACGCTACTTCCAGTACAAGGTCAGCATACGCCCTGAGGACATGCGGCTGGGACACAACTATATCACCGATATCCGCGAATATGTGGCGTCACTACGCAACGGAAAGAAAGAACCTGTCAAGTGGTATCAGTTCCGCATACCGCTGTCGCAATATGAGAAACGTGTCAACGGCATCAATGATTTTACATCTATCCGCTTTATGCGTATGTTCCTCACCCAGTTCCGTAAGCCCGTTGTCCTGCGTTTCGGAAGCCTGGATCTGGTGCGTGGGGAATGGAGACGTTACGAACAGCCACTAACAGGTTCGAGCAATAGTGGAGTGATGGCTGTCAGCGCAGTCAACATTGAGGAGAACAACGACAAACGTCCTGTCAACTATGTCATGCCTCCAGGCATCTCACGCGTCACAGACCCTTCGCAGCCACAGCTGACAGAGGCCAACGAACAGGCACTCATGATCATGGTCAAAGACCTGTCACCGGGAGAGTCAAAGGCAGTCTATCGTAACTCGACACTCGACTTGCGTCGTTATAAACACCTACAGATGTTCGTCCATGCCAATCACCTGATAGACGACACATCGTTGAGCGATGACCAGTTGGCTGTCTTCATTCGTTTAGGAAGCGACTATCGCAACAATTACTACGAGTACCTCATCCCTCTGAAGCTCACTCCAGACCGCAACGACTACAACAAGTACAATCTGGATGACTGCCGTGCCGTATGGCCTGAAGACAACATGCTTGATGTCGACCTCTCGCTGTTCACCCAGCTGAAGAAAGCGCGAAACATAGCCCGTGCCAATGGTACGGCAAGTTACACGATGGAATATTCGGAATATGATCCCAACAAAATGAGCAACCGAATATCGATAATGGGTAATCCATCACTGGGCGAGGTGAAGACTATGATGATAGGTGTACGTAACTTGACGGGGACCCACAAGTCTGGCGAAGTATGGGTCAACGAGCTACGACTGCTTGATGTAATCAACACGGGAGGATGGGCAGCAACAGGCAATCTAAACGTACAACTTTCTGACGTGGGTACTGTCAACCTGATGGGCAAGATTGTTACAGAAGGTTTTGGCGGATTGGAAGAAGGCATTGCCCAGCGTACAATGGACAACTATAAGACCTACTCGCTGACTACAAACTTCGAACTGGGAAAGTTCTTCCCAGACAAGATGAAAGTGACAGCACCTATATACTACTCCATCACCAAAGAGGAAACGCGCCCGAAGTATAATCCGCTTGACACTGACTTGGAACTGGACGATGCACTTGATGCAATTCTAGACCAGCACGAGCGCGACAGCATAGAGTCTATTGCCGTCACCAAGACTACGACGACTAACTTCTCCCTATCAAATGTGCGCTTTGGCATTAAGACCAAGCGGCATCCCATGCCTTACGACCCTGCCAACTTTTCGTTCTCATACAGTCACCGACACTCCCAGAAGTCGGGAGAGACGACTGTGTACGAGAAAGATGACGATTGGCGCGGTTCACTGAATTACACCTACTCGCCTGTCTACAAGGCCCTTGAACCTTTCAGCAAGTCTAAGTCAAAGTCAAAATGGATGCAGCTACCAAAGGCTTTCGGAGTGAACTATCTGCCACAGAATATATCCTTTAACTCGGAAATACGTCGTAGCTATTATGAATTGCAGGAGCGCGACATGGAGGATCTGGGCGGTCCAACTGTTGAACCCACATGGAGCTCGCAGTTCCTGTGGAATCGTGACTTCACCCTGCGATGGGACCTGACAAAGAACCTGCACATGAATTTCCAGTCGGGTACCCAGGCAGAAATCCGAGAGCCGTACGACTCGCTGAACCGTCCTATCAACAAGGACCTATATCCTGACCGATACAGCCAGTGGAAAGATTCCGTATGGCACAGTATCAAACACCTCGGTTCGCCACTGAACTATCGACAAAACTTTACGGCATCCTATCAGTTGCCACTTAACAAACTGCCCATCTTGGACTGGTTCAACGCTGATGCCAACTATAATGCCACCTATAACTGGGTTCGCGGTACCATCATGGAGGACGGGACCAATCTGGGCAATACCATCTCCAACAACCGCCAGCTCAACATCAACGGCAATCTGAACATGGAGACACTCTACAATCACTCTCCATTCCTCAGGAAAGCCAATGAACGTTTCAAAAAAGCTATTACAAAAACGCCACCGAAGAAGAACAGTAAAACAAGCCAGAAGGATAACCCCAAGAAAACGGGCAAGACGGATGACAACAAAAAAACTAGCAAGCCCAGTAATGCGGAGAAAGTCCTGCCCAAAAACAAAAACGCCTACGAGACAGAGCTGACTCTTCGTCCTGACACTATGCTGACTGTGACGCATAACAAAAAATCGAAGCGCCTCATTGTAAGCGCCAAGACCCCTGAAGGCAAGATGTATCCTATCAAATACAAGGTTATCGACCAAAACAAGATACGCATCAAGAACCTTGACTCCGTAAAGATCAAGGTAACCGTCACCGCTAAGCCGCCAACAGAGAATCAATGGTGGTACAAGCCAGCTCAATCTGTTGCCCGTTTGCTAATGATGGTACGTAGCATTGGCATCAGCTATCGCAACCAGTATGCGATGTCGCTGCCTGGATACATGCCTTCCATTGGCGATGTCTTTGGGCAGCGAACAGGCGGGGTTATGGCACCAGGACTTGGTTTTGCCTTCGGATTGACCGATGATTCATTCATCCAGAAAGCAAAAGATAACGGCTGGCTTAGCGACAGTCTCTCTACACCAGCTACAAGCAATCTGACCAACGACTTGCAGCTACGTGCCACTCTTGAGCCTGTGCGTGACCTGAAAATAGACTTAAATGCCTCACGAACGGAATCACGCGCACGCAGTATACAATATAAATATGAGGGGATGCCCACCACTCAGAGTGGTACCTTCACCATGACGACTATATCGCTGTCATCATCATTTGAGGCAATGGGCGATGCAAACAACGGTTATCCGTCGAGTGCATTCCAGAAATTCTGCGATGCCCTTCCAGAATTTCAGGCCAAAGCGTCTGAACATTATGGCCAGGAGGTAAATCAATACTCTGCCGCCGTTATGATTCCTGCCTTCCTCAGCACCTACACTGGCAGTGGAGGAGGATCGCTCGATTTCTTCCCTGCACTGACCAGACTACTTCCCAACTGGACTATCCGCTACTCAGGACTGTCCAAACTACACTGGTTCAGTGAACATTTAAAGTCCGTCAATCTGAACCACTCGTACAAATCCGTCTATTCAGTAGGGTCATACACAAGTAGTTCCGCTACAGCCTCTATGTTGGGGTGGAGCGTTCCTACCGTTAGTATTAACGAGACTTTTGCACCGTTATTGGGTGTTGACGTAACGTTCCTCAACAATCTCACCGTCAAAGCAGAATATCGCAAGACACGAACCCTCAGCCTTTCCACCACTAGTGTGCAAATCAATGAGGGACGCTCCAATGACTGGGTTTTCGGTATGGGATACAAAATCAGTGATTTCCGCCTTTTCGGCAGTGGAGCCACACGTAAAATCAAAAAATCACAGGGGGGTAAGAACAAGGATTCATCCACTCAGAGTACATCAACCAACCGCAAGTCAGGCATCAATCATGACCTAAACTTACGACTCGACCTCTCATTGCGCAACCAAGCTGCCATCACTCGTGACATAGCCTCGCGCACCTCGTCGGCCAGCAGTGGAAATTCAGCCCTGAAGATATCTTTCATGGCTGACTATACACTATCGCGACTGCTTACCATGTCGTTCTATTACGACCGTCAGACCAACACTCCTCTGCTTTCAAGCAGTTCCTATCCGACAACAACGCGTGACTTCGGACTCTCGATGAAATTCTCATTGACACGCTGACCTATACCTATGTGAGGATACTTTACTGTACTAATCAGCGAAAACCAAGACTATTTCCTGTCGTAGGCGTGCAAGGGGTAGTCTGTGGTGAAATGCAAGCCACGGCACTCTTTGCGTTCCAATGCCCAACGGGTGATGAGGTAGCCCACGTTAATCATATTTCGAAGTTCACAAATGTCACGTGAAGCCTTTACACGTTTGAACAGACGCTCAGTCTCTTCATAAAGCATGTCCAAACGATCCCATGCACGATGTAACCGCAGGTCGCTACGCACTATACCTACATAGTTGGACATAATCAGGTTTACCTCTTTGACACTTTGAGTGATGAGCACCTTCTCCTCGTTGGTCATCGTTCCTTCATCATTCCACTCAGGTACCTGCTCATTCCAGTCATACAAATCGATATGCGCCAGAGAGTCCATTGCTGCAGCATCCGCATAAACAACAGCTTCGATAAGTGAGTTCGAGGCCAGACGGTTGCCACCGTGTAATCCCGTACAGGAACATTCACCCAAAGCATAAAGTTGCTGAATACTGGACTGACCGTTCAAATCAACCTTGATGCCTCCGCACATATAATGGGCTGCAGGACGTACAGGAATGTAATCCGTAGTGATGTCTATCCCAATGCTGAGGCACTTCTGGTAGATATTAGGAAAGTGGTGGCGTGTCTCAGCGGGATCCTTATGGGTTACATCCAAACAAACATGGTCTAAACCATGGATTTTCATTTCCTTGTCAATAGCACGAGCCACAATGTCGCGAGGAGCCAGGGACAAACGCTCGTCATATTTCTCCATGAACGTCTCGCCATTAGGCAGTTTCAAAATTCCCCCATAACCACGCATAGCCTCAGTAATGAGATAGGCGGGATGGGTTTCTTTTGGGTTATGCAATACGGTGGGATGGAACTGTACGAATTCCATATCAGCCACCGTTCCTTTGGCACGGTAAACCATGGCAATGCCATCGCCCGTAGCAATAACCGGATTCGATGTCGTCAGATAGACGGCTCCGCAACCACCCGTACACATGACGGTGACTTTTGACAGATAGGTATCAACCTTACCGGTCTCAGGATTCAGCACATAAGCACCATAGCAGCGGATGTTTGGCGAACGACGAGTAACCCTAACACCCAAATGATGCTGGGTGATGATTTCCACAGCGAAGTGGTTTTCCTTGATGTCAATATCAGGATTATTGCGTACTGCAGCCATCAATCCCCGCTGGATTTCGGCACCTGTGTCATCAGCATGGTGAAGAATACGGAATTCAGAATGGCCGCCTTCACGATGAAGATCAAACTGCCCATCGTCCTTGCGATCAAAATTGACACCCCACTGTACAAGTTCCTGAATTTGCCCAGGAGCTTTGCGTACTACCTGTTCGACAGCTTGTCGGTCTGAGATGAAATCGCCCGCAATAATAGTATCAGCAATATGCTTGTCAAAAGTGTCAACTTTCATGTTTGTCACAGAGGCAACACCTCCTTGGGCAAAAGACGTATTAGCTTCGTCCAACCCTGCTTTACAGATCATACACACACGTCCTTTCTTAGCACGGGCAACCTTCAACGCGTAGCTCATACCTGCCACACCTGCTCCTATAATGAGAAAATCATACTTGTAAACCATTGGCGTTTTAGTTTATTGTCTGCAAAGGTAGTACAAATCAGGCGAAATGCAAAATAAAGTTTAATTTATTTTGCGATTTACTAGGTTTACACTACCTTTGCAGGCAATTATGAAGAAAAAAGCACTAACATTTCTAGTGATATCGTGGGTATATGCGGCAGCTTTAGCGCAGGATAGTCTACGTATCAGACTTGACTCGCTACTCACAGATCCCATGTTTGAGACATCGCAAGTAGGAGTAATGGTGTATGATCTTGACGCCGACTCTGCGCTATATACCTATAATCACAAGCAGCTGATGCGACCTGCATCATGCATGAAACTGGTAACGGCTATTACAGCATTGGACCAGCTGGGATCGAA
>JAEEGL014343769.1_pt1 | contig 11424 bp, 6 predicted proteins | sample 9134231 | NCBI WGS metagenome assembly JAEEGL01 (sample SAMN16246548, study PRJNA631951) | gut metagenome | biome: gut microbiome; feature: rumen; material: fiber-attached | host: Bos | place: Iran: Karaj | collected 2018-10
TTCATAATCATAGATGTAGAGAAGAAGAAGTTAGGAAATTAGATGCTCAAATAAATGAATTAAATAAAGAAAATGATAGATTAAAAAAAACAATAGAAAAATTAGCTGATAGAAGTGAAACTGCTTCAGTTATAACAATGGGCGGAACACATATAAAAGCCAAAAGTTCTTCAAAGAATGAAATAAATAAATTAAATGAAGAAATTATTAAAATAAGAAATGAAAAAAAAGAAGTAGAAAAACAAGTTGAAGATGGACAAAATAAATTAAAAGAAAATGCCAAAGAAATTATTAGAATGAAAGAAGATTTTAATAATAAGAATTCTATTTTTAATTCTGAAAGATTAAGCTTAAATCAAACTATTGAAGGATTAAAAAATGAAAATGAAAAATTAAGGCTTGAAAAAATGGAATTAGTTGACCAATTAAAAGTTGCAAAACAAGGAAATGATAGTTTAAAAAATGAAGTTAATTTATATAAAAGTAATGAATTATTAGTTAATAAACATATTGAAGAAAAAACTCAAACAGTTCAAAAAGTTTTTGATGAATATACCCAAATGAAAAATAAAGTTAAAAATACTGAAGATAAAATAAATGAACTTGAAAAAGCAAAAGAAGATTTAATGGGAGAAAATAAAGGTTTAATTGCAGAAAATTCTAGTTTAAAAAATAAATTAAATGAAAGTGAAAGAAACAACCAAAATTTAACTTTACAAATTACCACTTTAAATAATCAAATAAAAAGCCTTCAAAATAATATAGAGTCAAATAATATGAATTCACAATTTAATAATAATAAATTAAATTCTTTAGAAAATGATAATAATACAATGAAAAAATTAGTAACCGAATTAAATAATACAATAATTGATTTAAACGGTCAAAAAGAAGTTTTAGAAGAAAAAAATAAAAATATTACTGAAAATTATCAAACTTTAGTTAGTGAACATAAAATTCTTTCAGATGAATTAACTAATGTAACAAATGAATTAAATAATATTAAAGAAAATTATAAACAAAAAGAAAAAGATATTCTTCAATTACAAAATTCTTCAAATAAAATACCAGATTTAAATGCCAAAATTAAAAAATTAACTAATGATAAAACTGAAATTGAAAAACAAAATTCTGCTTTAACAATTGAACTTAGAAATTTAAATGACCAAATTTTGGGGTTGAAAAATGAAAATGAAAATTTAAATAAAGAAAAAGAATTACTAATAGAAGAAAATAATAAGCAAAAAGAACAAATAGAAAATGATAAAGATTTAATGTTAAATTATGAAACAAAATTAAAATCAAATGAATATATGGAAAATAATTTATCAGAAAAAACAAACTTAGTAAGTGAAATTAGAAATGAAAATATGAAAATAAAAGATAATATAGAAAAATTAAAAAATGAAAAAGCTAATTTAGAATTTGAAAATAAAAAAAGAGACATAGAAATACAAAGACAAAAAGAAACAATAGAAAAGTTACAAACAGATAATCAAGTTTTAAAATCAGAAAATAGTAATTTAAATAAACAATCTGAACAATTACAATCGGAAATATTAGCTTATAAAAGAAAAGAAACAACTACAAATTCAATTAATGAAATTCAAAATGAATTAGCAAAAGAAAATGAAAGTTTAAAGAATACAAATGATAAATTATCATATGATATGAATAGTCTTAATGAAAAATTATATAACAAAGACAAAGAAGTAGGAGAAATGCAAAATAAAATTACTCAAATGAGTACTTTATTATCTCAAATGGATAAAACAAGAGAAGAAATGTTAGATAGAATAAAAAATGGAAGTTCAAAAATGAAAAATTTTGAAACAGAAAATAACTCTTTAAAAGAAACTTTAAAGAAATTTCAAGAACAAAATTATACTTTATCAAATGAAAATAAAACTCTAAAACAAGGTTTAAATACATTAGGATTAAATTGTGATCATTTAAATTCTGATTTGGATTCAAAAACTAAAACTTTAAGTAAATTAGAACTTTTATGTAAAAATTTAAAAGAACAAAACGATGATTTAACAAATAAATTAAGTGGACAATTAAAAAAATCAAATGTTGATAATCAAAGAATTTTTGAAAGAGAAAATGAATTAAAACAAACTAAACAAAATTTACTTCAATTTGAAAATGATATTAATCAATTAAGAAATACTTTAATGGAAAGAAATAAAGAAATTCAAGATTTAAATTTTGATTTTTCTAAAGTCAAAAATGAAAATCAAAATTTAATAGAAGAAGTAAAAAGATTTGCAAAAGAAAATGAAAGATTAAATATAATAAAACAACAATTTGAACAAAATTCAGAATTTTTCAAATCAAAAACAAGATCTCATGAAATGGAATTAAATGACTTAAATGAAAATTATAAAAATGTAATAAAAGAAAAAGAAAGATTAAAACAGAATTTACAAATATTTATAGATGAAAATAAAGCAGCAGCAAAACATATAAAAATGATAGAAAATTCTTTACAAAATTATGAACAAAACGCAGAAAATTTAATGAAAGAAAAAGATAGTTTAATTAATCAACTTGAAAATGCTCAAAAATATAATGATAAATTATCTGATGAATTAGCTCGTACAAAAGCACAAATCGAAACTTTAACTCAAAATCAAATGAGTTACCAACAAAATAGTAAAATAGATAATGATATAAACATTAATAATCAAACTTATATTAATGCTTTAAATAAACAAATCGCAAGATTGCAAATGGAAAAAAAAAATTTAATTGAAAAATTAAATCAAAATCAAAATCAAAATTTAGAAGAAATTATTGCTAATGAAAGACAAAAAAATTTTGATTCCAATAAAATTATTCAACAGTTACAAGATGAATTAAATCAAAAAATGAATTTTGAGGGAGATAATGCAAATGTTTTAAAAGAATTACAAAATGAAAATAATGAATTAAAAAGTCAAATTAATTTATTAAAAAATGAAAATATGATTTTACAATCACAAAAGAATTTAGTAGGTAGTAATGATAGTCAAACTTTTCCTAGAAGTTTGAATAATACTCTTTTAAGGAAAAATCAATTCGTTTAAATAAATTTATTTAAAACTTTTTTATTTTTTTGAACTTAATTTTTTAATATATTTAATAAAAATTAAATAAATAAAATTCATAATGAAAACATTATTATTATAAAAGTATAAATTGAATCTGAAATTTAATTACACACTAATTACATCTTTATTTTTTTTTTGCAAAAATTTTTCATATTTTGGAGAATATTTTTTTTTATTTGGTTTTTTCTTACATAAGGTATCAGCCATATTCCAAAGACATAAAATTAAAGATAAACCAAAAATAAACATTATAATTAATCCAAAAGGGTTATTATTGGTTCCAATAACTTTAATATTTTTAGAATATAATCTCATTGTTTTTTTATCTTTATCTAAAAAAATTGTGAATCTTTTTAAAAAAATATCTCCAATTATAAAATATTGTAAGTTAGGTCTTGAAACAATGGCAAATATTAGTTTATCGTTTTTATAAGATAAAAATAATTTACTTAAGTTTATTTCAATTTTTTCCCCTGAATTTAAATGAATAACTAAATCATCTAGTTTTGTATTTAAAATATGTTCAGAACAAACAATCCAATCACTTTGTAAGTCTTCTTTATATTTCATTTTACAGATTGAACTTTTAAAATAAGAACTAAAAGTAACATTACTAATATTATAGAAAGTTAATTTTGGAACAATAAAAAAAGAAGTACCAAAATTTAGAACTAATCTTTTATTGATTTCAATATTACATTTAACTTTAGGATAATTAGAACTATATAATGTAGAAGTAATCTCAATTTTATTAATAAAATTTCCAGATGTCACAATTGAATATCCAATTGAAGGAATTTTTAAATATTTTTGTTCTCCATAAACTTCATAAGAATCTCCTAATATTATTTTTCCATTTGTTTCATTATTAAATTTAATTGAAATTACTTTTCCAGAAATAATTTCATTATCATATAATTGGTCAATAAATGAATCATTTGAATTTTTGGTATATAATAAATCTTGATTTCCTAATCCTAATTCACCTTTTCCAATTAATGAACAATTAGCGTTATCAGTGATATAAAATTGAATAATTGTATTTTCATTATGTTCAGTGTCTATTACATCTTTAACATAATTACCTTTTGTTATATGTTTTGATGTAGAAATTAATTTGGTTGAATCTAATTGTTTTAAACTTGTTGATAAATTTGGATAATATATTGGATTTGATTTATTATTTGTACATAACCATGTATTATATGAATTGAAAGATAATTTTAAATTAAAACATTGATTAGGTAATCCTAAACATAAATAAGTCATTAATTCATGTTCATAATAATGAGAAAATATTTTTTCTTTGTTTTCTTCTAATGGAGCAGGTTGGATTTGGAAATCTATTTTAAAACTAAAATATTGATTTTTTATTTCTATTATTAATATTAAATGTAAGATTATTGTATGAAAGTATGATGACATAGAATAATTTTTTTAATTATTTTTATTTAATTTATTATGAAAATAAAATAAAAATGACAAATATTCATTTAATATAAAAAAGAAAATAAATAAAAAAAATTTATACAAATTTTGTTTTTCTCAATTAAACCATACATTTAACAGTGATTTATATATATTGAGAATTGTAAATATATTTATTATTTCTAATTCTCATTATTTTACAAAATCAAACACCAATTTAATTTTATAAAAATTAAAATTAAACTTTTACTCTGAGCGAATAACTCAAAAAATTAATAATTTTTGATTAAATATAACATAATTTTATTCATAAACTACCTTTAATCAATTATCAAAAATTAATAATTGATTAATTTATAAAATTCCATATCCCCTTCTAATTATTACATAAGGAATTATTTTCTGAATTGATGAATAAATTTGGTTCTAAATCAAAATTAAAATCTTGATTTTTGCTGGAATAAAAGATATTATTTAATTCATTTTCAATTCCTTTTTCCTCTTCTTTTTTTTCAAATTTTTTTCTAAAATTTTTCATTTCAAGTAACAAAGCAATTTTTTGTTGTTTTAATCTTTCAATTTCTTCTTTAATAATATCTTCATCAAAACTTAAAGTTGAGATAGAAGGAGAATAGTTATTTGTTGGAATTACATTTTTTTGATCATTCAAAAAATTAGGAATTGTAACTTCTTCGAATTGAGTTTGGAAATTATCAAATTTAATTTCTTCATTCACTTCACTTATTGAAAATTTTATTTTTCTACAATTTTTATTTTTTTCTCTTTCATTCAGTTCGTTTTTTATTCTAATATATAAACTTCTAAAATTAGAATTTTTTTTTTTTTGTCTACTTCTTTGATTAAAATAAGAATATATTACATGTAATATATTTCTTAAATCTGAAGTTGATGTATTATGAATTTCTGTAATATCATAACCAACATGAGATCCTTTTATTAATTGAGGTGGTTTTCTTATACCTAAATTATGTAAAAAGTTATGAATTTATCATTACTTCTTTTACCCATTTTTTATGTTTAATATATAACATTTAAATGTTTTATTCTTTATATAGCATTATAATTAATTTTTTCTTTTATTTTTTTTCATATAAATAAAAAATTTTTAAATAATTAAATTCAGTTTTTATTTTATCCTTTTTTAAAATTTTAATTACTTTAAAGAATTTAACATTCTCATATTAAATAAATCAAAACAATTAGAATTGAATTAGAATATATTATTAGTATTTGAGAACAAAAATTGTTATTTTATTGGGCTTTAAAAATCGAGAATTTTATTTGTCTTTTTTTAGATATTCGTATATTAATATTCAGAAAAATTTATGAAAAAAAGTTATACTAAATTGTTTTAAAATAATAATTCATTTTTAAATACGATAAATTTTCCCCATCAATATTTTATAATAAAATTAAATTAAAAATATAACAAAAAAATCAATTACAAAATTCAATTCAAATGATTAATTACTATCTAAATTAATCACTAAAATATTTTTATTAATAAAAAATCTTTTTTTATTTAAGATTTGAAAACCATAATATTAATTATCTGTGATCATATTAATGTAATAATTGAAGAGTCAATATTTGCCACAAAATTGATAAATAAAATCTCTTTCAATAAACTAAATAAAAATTATATATTTTCAATAGTCAGAATCAAAATAAATTAGTATTTATAATTTAATATTAATAAACACTTCAATTGTTCTAAAATTCATTTTCTTCATACATTTGATATTATAATAATTTATTTTTAATTTGTTTATTTTTATATGTATTATATGTATGAGAATTACTCATCTAACAAATATATCAGAATTATCATCAATTCTTTTATATCATTCATGAAATTTTATTTTCTATTATATTAAATAACTATTTCATTTAATTCGAAGATTTCATATTTTTTGAAATAGTTTTTTCAAATAATCCTTTGTTTATTCTTTCATTTCTAATACTTAAGAAATGATATCAATTATTTTGAAATCTAAAATCTCAAAATTCATTTTTATATATTTTATTTAAATACTTTTTTTTATATAATAAAATTAACATAAATATTAAAACCTAACTCCTAAATGAATAATTCATATTATTTTTAATAATAATTATAAGTATATTTCCTTATCACCATTCCTCTCATCATTTCTTTAATAGCTTTTATCTTACATAATTTGTTTATTATTTTTAAAACAAATTATTTGATAATCAAATCTGAGATTTTTCAGAAATTTAATCTTTAATTTACTATAATTACACTAATAAACCAGAATTGAATAATTTATTTTCTTTCAATAGATAATAATACGTAAAACATTAGCTTTTTTAATTGTCCTAATCAATAAATTAGAGTTGAATTTCCCTTGATACTTAGAATCATTTTTTTATAAAAATAATATATATGAATTTTTAGGAATGTTTTTAGATTTTTTTATGAAGAAAAGATACAAATATAAAGATATTTCATATAATCAAGAATTTACAAATTCTTTTTCTATTCTAAATGGTGAATCACTATCTTCTCTTTAATTGTGGAGAATCTATTAATTTTTGTATCTTTTTTTTATTAAAATTTTTTTATATTTTTTATACATTTAGTCAATTAATTTTTTTATAATTATTATATATATATATAATTTATTATTTCTTTAAATTGTTCAATGAAAGATTTAATTTTTATTTTGTAAAATTGGTTTTAATTTATTTTTATAAATATAATTAACTATATCAGAATTTTTCCTTAAATTATAATTAAACTCCATTTTTATTTTAACTGAATCATCAAAAATACTTTTTTGAATAATATGAAGATCTTTAAAGATTTTTAAATATCTAACTACTTCAAAATAAATAGAGATATTCCTAAAATTTAATAAAATATCTCTTTTTTCGCAAATAATTTTTTTAATTAGATTATAAAATTTTATATCTTTTATTTTATTAGAATGCGAATATTTATTTTCAATCATTGTATAGAAAAATGTATTTTTTTTTAATAAATTCTGGAAAGATGCCTCACTAGTGTTTTTGATATTATTAGTAATTTGCTTTTTAAAATTAATTGATAAACTTTTTTTGTCTTGATTTTGAGATAAATTGGGTAAATAAAGTCTTGATTTTTGAATATAATTATTAGTTTGTATTTTTTGATTTACTTGTCCACTTACATTAATAGATTGATTACTTTTTGAAGTTAAAAATTTTTTAAATTTTCTTTCATCAGAATCAAAAAATGAAAGAATATAATGTCTATAATATACTTGATCAACTAAACAACTTAAAAATTTTCCAATAATAAAAATGAATTTAGAACAAGCAGTAATATCGGCAATAATAGTTCCTATTTTTTTATATTTTCTAGTATAAATAATTTTAGTTGAAGAACCTCTTATTATTATTTTCATAAATGTAGAATCTAAATTTACATTATCAGAAGTACATTCCAACATTTTATCAAATCCATTATAATTTTTTTTTTTTTATTTGTAAAAAAGATTCCATCATCAGTTATAATATCAATATTTTTTATATAAGCCCAAATATCTTTATTCATGTTAGGTAGAATAGATGTATATGAATTAATTCCTTGTATAGAAACTGGTTGACTATAATTTTCAGGGTCAATCCTAATATCTGAGGTGAAAATTCCAAAATATCCTCCTTTTAAAAATTCTTGAATTTCTTCTTTTGATTTACAATTTTTTGAATTGTTACAAAATTTTAAGTGTATTGAAATATAATTCCAATATTCCATTAAATAACTTCCACTTATTATTGTATTTTTTGGATTATTCATACAAAACAATTGAGAAAGGGATAATGTTTTTACTAAATCATATCTTAATGAAAAATTTAATTTATTACATGGGATTAAATCTAATGAATGTATACTTTTTGTTTTATTTTTTGTAATTGGATCTTGTACTATCTGAACATAGAATGCTTCAATTTCATATATAGTAGGGTCAATATAATTTGTATAATTTCTATCTTGAAGTGCAAATGCAAATAAAAAATTCTCATTAGTTAAATTAATTAAATCAGGGTAATCATAGTTTACTTCTAATTGATTAAAATCCGGATTATTTTTTAAAAATATATTTCTTCCAAAAAAAACCAAAAAAAAGCATATTAAAAAATATGTAACAATAGATAAAAAAGAACTAAAAAGAGTATGATATTTAGATGAATGGTTCACATAAAAATCTTGTTTTATTCCATAAATATAAACATAATCTAAATAATTCAACATATTAATAAAATATTTATAATAAAAATTATAAAAAAATTTAAAAATTCTCTCGGAAAAAATATGAAAAAAATACAGATATATATAAAATAAGAAAATAATTAAATAAATTAGAATATAATAAAAAATTCATATTTAGAAAATGGAAAAAACATCACAATCTTTTCCAATAAAAGTAATGCAAAAGAATACAATATTAGATCCTAAATTTGTAGAAAAATTTGGTAGAATATTCAAACAATCAAGAACATATAAACATATAATAGATCCAGATACAGGAAAGCATGTAATAGCAAAATTTGCATCTTTTAAAGATAAAGTTTATTTTATTGATATGTTTGGAGCAAAAATGTATGAACAAGAATTACCAAAAGATAAACAAAATGAAGATCTTAAACCCTATGATTTATTTCCAATTTATGATTCTGTTGTTAAAAAACTTGGAAAAGATTTAAATGATGAATTTAAAGAAAAAAGATTAAACCCTTATGGTGGTTTTGGTGTTAGTAAAAAAAAAAAATATGATATTTTTATGACTGAAATGATTGTTGAAAATGGACAAAAAAAAGAAGAAGTCGTTAAATGTTATGCTGATTTTATTAATAAAAGTTTAAATATTGAAAATGATGATTTAAGAAGAAGAATGGGTTTTCATAAAGAATATCAACATTTTTTACTTATTAAAATTAATTGGATGAGTAAAGAAAGGTTTAATAAAGAATTTAGTAAAGAAGAAAAAATTACTAATAAAGATGGTGAAGAAGAATTAACTATGGCTAGAATCCTAAAAGAAGCAAAAGCTCCTTATCTCGCTTATTACGAAGAAAAAAAATAAAACAAATATAATTTCTAATCTAATAAAACATGAATTATTAAATTAATTAAAATAAAAAAATTACTCAAAAAGCAAATTTCATAAAACAAAAAATAAAAAAATAAATATTAAAAAAATAACAGATAAAAACAATGACTACTAAAACCAAAGATATTCCGGTGACAATATCAGTTGCAACTGGGCCATACGTAACAACAGATTTAAATGAATACTTAATGAGAACATCAGAAGTAAATTACAAAGATAGATTTCAACCAAGTGAAGAAATAGACCATATGACAACAAGTGCAATAAAAATGCAAAGATTAGTCGCAATTGAACCCAAATATGTAAAAAATAATCAAGGAAATGAACAAAATATTGGAAGATCATATTATTTCGATGATGTAAAATTAAATTTATATCCTGATCCTAAAGAACCTGTTGCAGAATATAAAGGACCTGAACCTTGGGTAAAAGAAGTGAAAGAAAAGAAAAAAAAAATTGATGAAGAATTAGAAGAACTAGAAGAAGAAAATAAAGTAACTGCAGGAGGAGATGCTTTAAAAACTATTTATATGACTGATTATACAAAAAAAGATTTTTATAAAAGTAAAGGTAAAAAAGGAGGAGTTAAAGGTCAAAAAAATTATGCTAATCAAAAAGGGGTAACTGGTAATATAAATAAAAAAAAAAATGTAGCAGGAAATAATAAAGGAAATGATAATATTAAAGGTAATCTAAAAGATAGTGGAAATTGTAATTTAAAAGGTAAAAATGATAATTTAAAAGGAAATGAAAGAAATTTAGGTAATGTTAAAGGTAATGATTATGATAGTGATGATGAAGTTATTGAAATTGATGAAAATGATCCTAATTATGAATATTATATGAAAATGAAAAAAATTTTTGCTGATTCAAAAACTGGAAGAACTATTTATAAAACTGATTATTGTGAAATGAATAAAAGAAAAAAAAGAGATCCTCATGCAAAAGATGTTTAAATTTGGTTTTACTATTTATTATTATATTTTTAAGGAATTTATTTTTAATTTTTGTTATTGAAAATATGAATTTTAATTTATATTTTTTTGATAAGAAAAATATAATTATTGATTTTTATATCTTTATGTTTACTTTTATTTTTTTTTGGTGTGAATTTGTGAAAATTTATTTAATAAATAATATACAAAAAATTTCTGAGAAAAATGAATTATCAAATAAGAAATTTACAAAAAATCAAAGACCAAAAGAAAATAAAAAGGTTTTGTATTTTTTTAATAATTGTTTGAATAAAGAATTTAGTTGATATAGTTCTTTTATTTATATAATCTAATGACTGTTTATATTCTTTTTAATTATTTCTTTTAATCTTATTTAATGATTTGAACTTTTATTATTGTGGGAAAGAATTATCTTTTATTGATGGATTTTTTTAATTTTAAAAAGGTTAATCATCAAAATAATTTAACAAAAAACCAACAATAAAATTAACTTTTTTATATCAAGAATTCAAAAATTATATTTTTTTGTATCTATATTTGTTTTTTTGGAAACAGATTTATAATCAATTATTTATTCTATTACTTATTCTAATATATTCATAAACATTTATGTTTATCTCTTTATTCTTCAATGAGCAGTACGAAAAAAAGAAGAAACATCAAAAGAAAATGATAACATTAAATGACAAAAGATAAATCAAATAAAGCAGAAGCCAAATTAAACTAAAAATTTAAAAAGAATTTCAAAAGGCAGACAAAACGAGAAGATGAAGTTAAAATAAAGAATAATATGAAGTTCAACAAGAA
>JAEEGL014850756.1_pt1 | contig 11424 bp, 10 predicted proteins | sample 9134231 | NCBI WGS metagenome assembly JAEEGL01 (sample SAMN16246548, study PRJNA631951) | gut metagenome | biome: gut microbiome; feature: rumen; material: fiber-attached | host: Bos | place: Iran: Karaj | collected 2018-10
AACCATGCCAGAGAGACCAGCACGATCACATAAACGATCCCGCGGATCACGCTCCGCAGGATCGAATTGTCTTCGTATGTAAAAAGATCCATGCTCATCCTACATCCATACAGGATCCGCCGATGAATTCACAGATAATGGAATCCGGCGGTATCTGGTCGGCAGTGACGGGAAGAACGAAATCCAGAAACTTCAGAAGTTCCCTTGCCTTCTCATATTCTTCACAGTCACGGGGAATACCGAAAAGGATCTTTTCCACATGCGGTTTGATCACGGCCAATTCGTAGATCAATGCAGTGTTGATCGTGGCATCGGCTTCACCCTGATACGGGAAGATATTCTCCACTTCTCCTTTTCGCACATCCGGCCAGCGGCGGATCGTATCCGCGGCGCTGTAGTTTCTGGTCCTGAAATCCCGTACGATCCTGCGCAGCAGCCGCACATCGCTGGTCGGGACCCTGTTATGCTCATCAATGTTGAGCGGGCTGAGTGCGGAAACATAGATCTTGAACTTCTGATCCTCCGGGATCGAAGCCGAGAAGAGCTCATTCATGCAGTGGATGCCTTCGATGATCAGGATATCCTTGGGGCCGAGACGGATCATGTCACCGGTATACTCACGGCTGCCTGTTGCGAAATTGTAATGCGGCATCTCAATGGTCCCGCCTTCGAGCAGGGTTGTCATATGCTCGTTGAACAGTTCCAGATCCAGCGCGCGGATCGATTCAAAATCGGGCTTTCCGTTTTCGTCGAGCGGACGCATCGTACGGTCCAGATAATAATTATCCGCGGAGATCAGACGGGGCTTGGTGCCGTTGATCCTGAGCGCATATGCCAGACGGTTCGCAGTACTGGTCTTGCCGGAGCTGGAAGGCCCGGCCACGAAAACGAATTTTCGCCCGGATCCGACGATTCGGGCAGCAGTCTGATGCAGCTTATGCTCAAACATGGACTCGCATGTCAGGATCAGCGCTGTCGTGTGTCCGTTGCATATGGTCTCGTTCATATCCGCGATGTTTTCAACATCCAGGAGATGGGACAGTTTATAAGCCTCCGACTGCGTTTCAAACAGATTTTCCACCGGGTCAAACTCCTGGATATGCTCCGGGTCGTCGGCGGAAGGAAGCATCAGAAACAGACCATTCCGGTATGGCATCAGGTCAAAGGCCGTGATCTCGCCGGCATTTTTCAGAACGGAACCGTAGAAATAGGTCTCATATCCTTCAAAGCAGGACAAGGTGACTTTTGAGGTGCGGCGGAAATGAAGCAGCTTGGCGATATCAGTCATTCCCCTTTGGTTAAAGCTCTCTATCGCGTCATCCACACGCATCACTTTTTTGGTGATCGGAAGTTCGGCAGCAATATAGTCATGCATCCTCGTCCAGAGGTCGGCGACATTCTTATGCGTCAGCTTCTGCTGATTTTTAAGATTCGGGTAGATGAAGTAATTATCACCCATGGAGAACTCCACGACGATCTTCTCGATATTCTCCGGTCCCAGGACCTCGTCAAATGCTTTCAGAAGAAGCAGTATCGCGGTTCTGGCATAGGTCTTGCGTTCATGCTCGAGCTTAAACATATTGTCGTTCATCCGTTACCTCCTCAATCAGCTTCAAATCAGGAAAATGGTCCCCCAAAAAGTGTTTCATGTGTTCTGTAAAGATATGTTCTACCCCGAAATGACCTGCATCTACCAGGGTAATACCTTCGTCAAAATAATCCATGCCGTCGTGATGGCCGGTGTCTCCGGTCACGAAGGCGTCGGCTTCGGAAGCTTTCACAGCGTCCATCATATGCCGGCCGGAACCGGGACATACCGCGATCCGCCGGATCGGTCTCCCGCTGTCATAATAAAATGCCGACTGCAGTCCGAATCGTTCCCTGCAAAGGAGCGCGAGATCGCGGGCTGTAAGGGAGGAACTGCCCGGGTTCATCATTGACGATGTCACATCCCCGACAAAACCGATACCTACCGGGCTGCCATCCTGCTCTCCGGTCAGTTCCAAAGGACAGAAATCCTTCAGGCCCAGCCGTTCCGCGGCGATATATGCCATCCCGGAGCGGGCAATGTCAAAATTCGTATGCATGGCATAACAGCAGATCCGGTTTTCAATAAGTGCCAGGAGTTTACGTCCCGTGAAACTGTCATCGGTCACCGCTTTAATGCCGCCGAAAATCATGGGATGATGGGTCAGGATCATATCCGCCTTCTCCCTGACGGCCAGATCTATCACTCTGCGGCTGGCATCCAGGGCGATCACCACAGTCCGTATTTCCTGTTCCCGGTGACCCGCCAGCAATCCGGGATTATCCCAGCTTTCTGCCAGAGAACAGGGATAGAACGATTCGATTTTCTGTATGATATCTTCAGCCCGGTAAGTCATCGCCTGCTCGGCTCCTTTCCATGAACCAGCGCGCTCTCGATTCGATCCTGTGCCGCCTCCGCCAGAACCAGGCGGTGTTTGATATCCTGTAATGCCTGCGCTGCTCCGAATGCGCAGCCCTTCAATGCGCCGTGGTAAGCGTCGGTCAGGATCCTGTGCTGCTGGTCAAGATAGGCGCGATACACATCAGCGGTTTCCGGGTCGATGTATTTACCGTACATATACTGGCTTTCGCTGTACTCATATGCGCCGGCTGCGTTAAACTCCACGTCCTCTGTCCGTTCCGGCTGCACATCCAGCAGTGTATAGAACTTGCCGTCTTCCTGCACGGTGACTTCCCGCACGATCGGGTAACGCAGTGTGTCGATCAGGAAATGCCGTACCTCTCCGATGTCTGACTGGGGACCCAGGACCAGCTGGGAAAGCTTCGAAAACCGATCGTATTCAGAGGATTCCGCAGACAGGGTCTGCAGGATCCTTCGCATCAGCAATCCGCCGATCCCCGTCATGACGATGCACTCCGGCCGGGCGTCCGCGGGGATGCCCTCCAGGCCGTCCGCAAGGATCAAAGTGATGCGGTCTTCAAGATCCGCGGCACGGACGTTGTCCGCCGCGATCTGCAAGGGTCCCGCCGCCACATCAGAAGCAATGGCCGATGCAGCCTGTCCGGTCTGCACAGTGCGGATACAGACATATCCATGGTCGCAGCCGATATCCGCAAGAAGGCTGCAAGGACGGACCATATGAATAATAGTGTTCAGTCTTTCAGATATGTTCATATCGTTTTACTGTATCTTTATCTGCATGTTCCGGACCCGGTTCTTCTCCTGAAGAAGCTTTCCCAGGGCCGTCATATCGCTGCCGCAGGAACGGATCTCCCGGTCATAGCGGCTGTTCATCACAGCACGGACCGCTTCTGTCAGGCCTTTTTCAAGGTCCAGCTTGCTCATATCTTCCAGTGCGGTCCCGCTGTCAAGTATCGCAAAGACCGCGGCCGCAGCTTTTCGTTTTTCTTCATCCTCTCCGCAGCGGTCAAGAAATGCCGCAGCGGTAAAACTTGCCGGATCATCCCGGAGCATTCCCGTGATCTCCCGGCAGATGTCGCTGCTGAGATCTTCCGGTGAAATATGAGAAAACACATATCGGCCGAGATCCGGACGTTCACAGAGCCAGGCTGTCAGAAGCCTTTCCGCGCGGATCAGGCTCATGCTGCTTTCGGCGCTCTCTTTTCCGCCCTGCCCGTCAGGTCTGTGGGGCTTTGCCTGTTCTGCCGTGTCAAAGAATCCTGCCGTCTGCGCAAGCTCCACGGATTCCTGCTGCCGGCGGTCCTTCCGAGCGACAGAAGGCGCCGTATAACCGGTCATACTGCGTACGGTCTCCACGCCGGCACCGCGGGTCTCCACCCTGCGGTCCACAAGGGATTTCAGCTCATCCCGCGGGATCATGAACTCCGTGCTTACGGAGTCGATATAATTATCCCGCTCCAGCGGCTCCCTGAACATGCACAGTCTGTCCGCGGTCTCGGAATAAAACGCAGTCTTATCGGCGGGATCCGACAGGTCATATCCGCGCCGCAGCACTTCGATCATAAACAGGAAAGCATTGCGCGCCTTATGGATGCAGGCCTCATATGCATCCGGTCCTTCGGCGCGTATGAACTCATCCGGATCCTTATAACTTCCCATATCCAATACTTTGACTTTCAGCCCTGCCTCATAGAGGATCGGAAAGGCCCTGAGCTTGGCGTTGGTGCCGGCATCATCGCTGTCCTGGGTCAATATCACGGTATCCGTGTAACGCTTCAGCAGTCTTGCATGCTTTTCATTAAAGGCCGTTCCCAGGCTGGCAACGGCATTGGTAAACCCGGCCTGGTGCAGGGCGATCACGTCCATATAGCCCTCACAGATCAGCATGAACTTTCTCCGGCTCTTGCGTGCGAAATTCAATCCGTAGAGATGGGCGGACTTATCAAAAATATCCGTTTCCGGAGAATTCAGGTATTTGGGTATCCCGTCACCCATCACGCGCCCGCCAAAGGCGATCACGTGATTGTTGATATCCATGATCGGGAACATGACCCGGTTCCAGAACTTATCGCGGATCCCGCGCTCCTGGATGGTCACGAGCCCGGAGGCGTGCAGCAATTCGTCGCCCCAGCCCTTTTCCTTTAAATGCCGGTACAGCGCATCCGAAGCCTTGGGTGCGAAGCCGAGTCCGAAATGCGTGATCGTTTCATCGCTCAAGCGACGCTTTTGCCGGAAATACTGATATCCCGCAGCTCCGTCCGGAGTCTGCAGCTGTTTGTAATAAAACACGGCTGCGTCCTTGTGGATGTCCAGCAGCTGTTTGCGGCGTTCGCGGCTGCCCTTGTCCTCGCCCCCGCCCGAAGGCTCGGGCAGGTCGATATGTGCACGGTCCGCAAGGCTCTTCAGGCTTTCTGTGAACGAATAGTTCTCATACTCCATCAGGAAATTGATTACGTTGCCCCCGGCGCCGCAGCCGAAGCAGTAATAGATCTGTTTCCTGGGACTTACAGAAAACGACGCGGTTTTTTCGCCATGAAAAGGACAGAGCCCGAAATAATTAGCCCCCTTCTTTGTGAGGCGGACATACTGCCCGACAACATCCACGATGTCATTGGCCTCACGCACCTGTTCGATTACGGATTCATCATAGCGCAAATTAAAATCTCCATCCGATCGGGACGAACAGTTCCTCAAACTTCTCAATGGCGTAGTTGTCCGTCATTCCGGAAATGTAGTCGCACACGACCCTTTCCTTTGTCTCCCCCCGCTCCAGCATCAGCAGAAACTCGCTGGTAAGGCGGTCCGGATGGTCCATGTAATACATAAACAGCAGCTCGATCATCTGCTGGGCCTTGGCTTCTTCTTCCTTCGCCTTGCCCCCGACGTACACATGGCGGAACATCCACTGCCTGAGATCCTGCATGGCCTTTTCATAGACCGGGCTCATCACGATCCTGTCCTTGTCCAGGCTGGAATAGATCACATCATTGATCAGGCTGCTGAGCCTGTCATGTACGTTCCTTCCGAGTATATCCGTATACGCGCGGGGAAGGTCTTCCTCTGTCAGAAGCCCGGCACGGATCGCGTCATCCACGTCATGATTGAGGTAGGCGATCTTGTCTGCCAGACGCACGACATGTCCTTCCAGCGTGGCGGGATCACCGGTAGTCCGGTGGTTGCGGATACCGTCACGCACCTCAAAAGTCAGGTTCAGCCCCTTTCCGTCCTTCTCCAGGACCTCGACCACACGGACAGACTGTTCGCTGTGTACAAAGCCTGTTGAACAGAGCCGGTTCAGGACCGCCTCCCCGCTGTGCCCGAAGGGCGTATGTCCCAGGTCGTGGCCCAGCGCGATGGCCTCGGTCAGGTCTTCGTTGAGCCTGAGCGCCTTTGAGATCGTCCGGGCGATCTGCGAGACCTCCAGCGTATGTGTCAGCCGGGTCCGGTAATGGTCGCCTTCCGGCGCCAGGAAGACCTGGGTCTTATGCTTCATCCGGCGGAACGCCTTACAGTGGATGATCCTGTCGCGGTCACGCTGAAAGGCAGGCCGGACATCGTCCGGCATTTCCTCATGATCCCGACCTTTCGTGTACGCGGAAAGAGAAGCATACGTACTCAGCCGTACTGCCTCCTGGTCTTCCAGCATTTCCCGGATGCAGGAATACTTCGTATCTGATTTGCGTTCCTCTCCGATGCCCATATTTACCGTGTGATCTTACTTTAAGAATCCGTCAATGATGGCGGCTTCCGCCTCCTCGGCAGTCAGGCCGAGCGTTTCCAGCTTCATCAGCTGCTCGCCCGCGATCTTGCCGATGGCAGCCTCATGGATCAGTGCCGCGTCCGGATGATCCGCGTCCAATGCCGGCACTGCCAGCACCTTCGCGTCGCCTGCAATGATGGCGTCACATTCCGTATGTCCGCTGCAGGGCGCCGCACCCACGATATTGGAAACGAACTTGATACGGGAATTATCGGTGGCCACCGAACGGCTGATAATATTCGCGGAACTGTCCTCCCCGATCAGTCTGGCGGTCAGATCCGACTCGGCAAACTGCGTGCCGTTGGTAAGGAGCCTTTCCTTGATCACGATGGACGCGCCTGCCTTGACCTCCGCGCTCGTGCTTCGGCGCGTGGAATCGATGCCGCGGATCTGCGTGGTCTCCATCTCCACATGCGCACCCTCTTCCAGAAAGAGCTCCGTGGACGGATTCATGATGTTTCCGCCGCTTGTGCCGTGCTCGGTCTCGCCGTAGTGGCGTTCCAGATATTTGACATGGCTGTTCTTTCCGACGTGGAAGCGATGCATGCCGTGGTGTTCGCTGTCCTGGCTGCCGCAGTTATGGATGCCGCAGCCTGCAACGATGACCACGTCGCAGTCCTCGCCGATGAAAAATTCGTTGGTGACGGTCTCCTTATGTCCGGATGCCGCGATCACGACCGGGATGCAGCAGGTCTCATTCTTGGTGCCGTCTTTGATATTGATATTGATGCCGCTGCCGTCCTCACGGGAAGTGATCTGGATGTTTGCGGTGGAATTCCGGCTCTGGGCTTTACCGTTTACACGGATATTGTAAGCACCGGTCGGTGTGGTATGAATATCGGCGACTTCCGCCAGGATACGCTGTTCGATATCTTTATCGTCCAGATAGACCATCAGAATGCACCTCCTTCCTGATCTGCCATATGGCAGGACGGGTACGCGCTGTCCGTACCAAGAAGACCCGGCAGGATCTCCTCCTTCGTGCCCTGGGCTTTCACCATCCCGCGCTCGATGACAACGATCCGGTCCGCGATCTCCAGGATGCGTTCCTGATGGCTGATGATAACGATGCTGCCGTTGGTCTCGGACTTGATCTTTTCAAAAGCACGGATCAGGTTGGAAAAGCTCCAGAGGTCAATGCCCGCCTCCGGCTCGTCAAAAATGGAAAGACGTGATTTCCGCGCCAGTACGGTCGCGATCTCGATACGCTTGAGCTCTCCGCCGGAAAGGGACGCGTCCACTTCACGATTGATATAATCCTTGGCGCAAAGGCCCACTTCGGAAAGATACTGGCAGGCGGCGCCTACGGAAAGAGTCTTATCACCGGATGCCAGTTTGAGAAGATCGAACACTTCGATCCCCTTGAAGCGTACCGGCTGCTGAAATGCGAAACTTATCCCGAGCCTGGCTCGTTCGGTAATGGACAGGTCTGTAATATCCTGCCCTTCAAAAAGGATCCGGCCCCCGGTTGGATGATATACGCCGGCGATGCATTTGGCCAGCGAAGACTTTCCGCCGCCGTTCGGGCCCGTGATGACCACGAACTGGCCGTCCGGCACTTCCATGGTAATGTCACGAATAATGTCGACCTGGCCAAGCTCCTCGTCAGCCACGTCATACCTCAGGTTTTTAACTGTTAACATTCTGATCGGTTGTCCTTATTCTATATTTGCCGTACATCCAGGTACAGTTTTGCAAAGCAAATTAGCCGTACATGCATATTACGACGTTTACATCATACCATAAAGGAAGGCTGCGGTGCAACCTTCCTTTACCTGCTGTCTCTAGGCTGTTGGTAGAGTTTTACCCGGGTGTTTCGTGGGCGGGATCGGTCTTTTTCAGTTCCAGATAGACTGTGCCCGGGGCTTGCTGCTTCGCCTTCGGCTTGCCGGACTTTGTCCTGCCCTTTCCTCCGGTTTTTGACCGGCTTTTCTGCGCGTTTGTACCCGCACCGGCGACCACAGCCGTGATCTTCTCCTCACTCTGTTCCCGGAACGTTGTCAGACCGGACTTGACGAGACGGACGATCACAGAGGTAAACTCCTGAAACTCTTCGGGACTCATATTTTTGGATACTTTGAAGATCTCACTGACAGTGCGCAGCGGATCTTTACGCAGCTCGGAAAGAGTCCTGGCTCCGCCCGCGCTCAGCATTCCGAAAAGCGCATCGGTAAAATCCTTCATCTCCTCATCGGTCATGCTGCCGATCCAGTTTCGCAGTGAGATATCAAAGAAACGTCCGAGATCAGAGCGTTCCGCACGGATAAACGAGGTGCCGAGGACCTGCCAGCTGAGCGCATCATGCTGCATGAGTCCCGTCTCGTTACTTGCGATCACGATGTCCTTGCTTTCCGACAGGAGCAGTCCTCCGATGATCGAACTATCCGGGAGTATACTGACGATTTTGGGAAGTAATTTGCGATAGGCCGGATGATCGACGATCTCCTTACGGAACCCGGGAGAATCATTCGCAAACACACGCATGATCCTGTTTCTGACAGCCGCACCCGCAAATGCCGCCCCATAGACGGCAAAGTTGCCGCCCTTGGAATGCCCGCCGACGTAAATACGGAATCCGGGATCGGAAACGGATCCGCTGCTGTCCTTAATTCCTTCCGGATCTCCCGCGAACTGTTCCGCGGAGCCCTTCGGCTGGGCGCAGATCTTCTCAAATACTTTGTTCAGGAAATCCACCGCATGTCGTTGACCCGGCGTCTCCCTGAGGTAACCCAGGTTGAAATCCTCCTTCCAACCCACGATCGTGTTGTCCGTGCCGCGGAATGAAGCAAAAGCTATGCGGGGATCCACCCAGAAGATCATGGCAGCCATCTGCTCCTCAGCTACGTCATCGATCAGGTTGACATAATCAGATACCATGAGGGAACCGAAGCGTTTCGTCCGGGCAGCCTGCCGGGCCACGAACGGCACGGTATTGAAGGGTGGACGCCGCTGCGCGATCTCCTTTTCCGTATGCGTCCTGAAAAACTGCTCAACGGCATAAGAAAGCGGAACGACCCGGTCAGGTAAGGAAAAGGAAGACTTCTGATATGGCATCGGACCGGACATTTCCCCTTCCGGCGCATCCTTTCGCCCTTCGGGAGACTCCGTCTCCCCGCTGAAACAGTCATCCATTTCCAGATAGGAAAGGTATGACAAAATAAGCCCGTCCACCTCATTGAGCGGGCTTATATCAAAGCTCAGATCGCCTCTCCAGTTAAGATAATCCCTGATATCTGCCATACTATGAAAATACACCCAATCGGGCATAATATCAACGATTTCCGTGATTTTATGCTTTCATGGGTGTATTGAACCGTTCTGTAAATGGAACCATACCCTTACGGGAACACGGATCACTGGTTGTTCATGCTCGTAGTCGCGCGGAGCGTGACGTCATGATAGCCGCCTTCCACGATGCTGGTCGCGGAGACCACGGTCAGCTTCGCATTCTTCTGCAGATCCGGAATGTTGGTCACGCCGCAGTTGCACATGGTGGACTTCACTTTGTACAGGGACTTTTCGACGTTGTCGTGCAGGGACCCTGCATAGGTCACGTAAGAGTCGACGCCCTCTTCAAAGGCGAGGTTGTTCTTGCCGCCGAGGTCATAGCGCTGCCAGTTGCGGGCGCGGTTGGAACCTTCGCCCCAGTATTCCTTGACATACTGGCCGTTGATCATCAGCTTGTCTGTCGGAGACTCATCAAAACGGGCAAAGTATCTGCCAAGCATCAAAAAATCGGCGCCCATGGCAAGAGCCAGCGTCATGTGATGGTCATAAACGATACCGCCGTCCGAACAGATCGGAACATAGACACCTGTCTCCTTATAGTACTCATCACGCGCTTTTGCGACCTCGATCAGCGCGGTAGCCTGGCCGCGGCCGATTCCCTTGGTCTCACGGGTGATACAGATGGATCCGCCGCCGATACCGACCTTAACAAAGTCAGCGCCGCACTCTGCCAGGAAACGGAAGCCGTCCTTGTCGACGACATTGCCCGCGCCGATACGCACCTTGTCTCCATACTCTGCCCTCACCCAGTCGATGGTCCGCTTCTGCCAGATGCTGAAGCCTTCGGAAGAGTCGATGCAGAGCACATCTGCGCCGGCATCCACCAGTGCCGGGATTCGGTCCATATAGTCGCGGCTGTTGATACCTGCTCCGACAAGGTAGCGTTTCTCGTCATCCATCATGCAGAGCGGGTATTCCTTGTGCTCGGCATAGTCCTTGCGGAAAACGAAATACATGAGGTTGCCCCTGTCATCCACGATCGGCAGGCTGTTGAGCTTGTTGTCCCAGATGATATCGTTAGCTTCCTTGAGTGTGGTATTCGCGGGCGCGGTTACAAGTTTCTCAAGCGGAGTCATGAACTCACGGATCTTTGTATCCTCCGTCATGCGGCTGATACGATAGTCACGGCTGGTCACGATGCCGAGGAGTTTTCCGTTTGGCTGTGCGTTCTCGGTGATCGCCACAGTGGAGAATCCGTTCTTCTCCTTTAAACGGAGCACATCCCCCAAAGTGTTGTCCGGGGTAAGGTTGGAACCGCTGACTACAAAGCCCGCCTTCTTGTTCTTGACGCGTGCCACCATGGCGGCTTCATCCGCAATCGTCTGTGAGCCGTAGATAAAGGAAATGCCTCCCTCTCTCGCAAGCGCCACAGCGAGCGTATCATTGGAAACGGACTGCATGATCGCAGAGACCAGCGGAATATTCAGCGTGATCGGGCACTCTTCTTCGCCCTTGCGGTACTTGACCAGCGGACATTTCAGGGAAACGCGGTCCGGAACACATTCTTCCGAGGTATAACCCGGGATGAGCAGATATTCGCTGAAAGTTCTGGATGGTTCTTCATAATAAAAGGCCATTGGTATTTCCTCCATGTCATAAAAATGATGCCTGGTTGATATATGATTTCATTCCGGCTCATGATCCTGCCGGATCCCGATAGATTGATCAGGTTGCTTCCGATCTCTCTTTTTCGTATGCCGCGCGCACTGCCTTCGCAAGCTGGTCGGCACAGGATGTCGGTCGCGGTCCGCAGGTATTGCCGAGAAGCTTTGCTTCGATCTCTTCCACCGTCATGCCCTCCGTCAGGATGCCGATCGCCTTTAAATTGCCGTTGCAGCCGCCGGTATAGCGGACGTTATGCACCACATTGCCGTCCAGTTCAAAATCGATCTGTCTCGAGCAGGTGCCTTTTGTTTTATAGCTGTATTCCATCGTACGTCCTTTCTGTCTTATTTAAAAAACTTTA
>JAEEGL015348325.1_pt1 | contig 11424 bp, 12 predicted proteins | sample 9134231 | NCBI WGS metagenome assembly JAEEGL01 (sample SAMN16246548, study PRJNA631951) | gut metagenome | biome: gut microbiome; feature: rumen; material: fiber-attached | host: Bos | place: Iran: Karaj | collected 2018-10
GGGTTGGGTAAGTTCTTTTTATATTAGGTATAGTCCTGTCAAGGGCTATACCTAATATGTTAGAGTTTCCTGTACAGGAAACTCCGCCACCGCGCCGAAAATTCTTCATTTTCGTGGCGTTGCAACAACGGCCTACAACATATAGTGGGTTGTTACTAACAAGAAAAACCGATATGATAATAGTGGTTAGAGTATTATGCATCGAAATTTCTTGCTGTTTTGTATACTACTACGGATATTCTATTGTGTCAACACAAATTTGCAAGAAATTTCTATCTATTTTGTTGGAGGGTGGAAATGTACAAGGAATTTGCTGATTTGTGTGAGAAAAGAAATGTCACGCCGTACAGGGTGGCAAAGGAATGCGGCTTCTCTGGTGTCTCGCTATCTGATTGGAAAAGTGGGAAGAGCTCTCCCAGGGCTGACAAGCTCGTGAAGATTGCCCGCTATCTCGGCACTACCGTTGAATACCTGGTGACAGGTGAGACATCAGATATACCTTCAGTCGTGCTCTCGTCAGATGAAGAACAGCTTCTGGAAGATTACCGCGCCCTCAACCGGACAGGAAAAGAAAAAGCCGCTGACTATATCAGCGACCTTAAAGATAATGATAAATATATAAAAGATATTCCGTCTGCAGGGACGCACGTGGGATAGTGTTTTTAAGCTATAAATAATAAATATAATAAGGGAGCCGAGGGAGTGATATGCCAGCCGCCGGACTTTTCACAAGAAAGCGAGGTAGCTGCATATGGACTGGATGTTGATATTTACGTTCGTGATCATGCTTTGTGCTGTAATTTCTATTGCGCGTAAAAAGTAGCACTCTCTGCCTGACTAGCTGAGTGCTACTTTCTTTTTGAGTAACCGAGGCAGTCGGCGGCAAGGCGTACTCTTGCGCTCGACTCCCTTGTTAAGTTGATTATACACCATAATTAGGATTTCCGATAGTGTTATTTTTCAGGAGGGTATCATGGCAAAGGCAAAGAAGCTGCCGTCAGGGATGTGGAGGGTCCAGGTTTATTCCCATACGGATCCGGACGGCAAAAAGCACCGGGAGAGTTTTACCGCTGCCACCAAGGCCGAGGCAGAGATGAGGGCGGCAGAATTCGCTGCAAATAAGAGCAGGCGTGCAAGGAACGACCTGACGGTCGGTGAAGCCCTGGACGGATATATAAACGCAAAGGAGGGCGTATTGTCACCCTCTACGATAAGGGGATACCTGCAGCTTCGCAATATCTATTTTTCCGGGATTGAAAATAAGAAGATCCGCCAGCTGACAACAGAGGATGTGCAGCTTTTCGTTTCGGATCTGTCAAAGGACCATCCGCCTAAGACCGTGAGGAATATATATGGGCTCTTCCGCCCTGCTGTTTCCTTATATGCCCCTGATGTGCATTTCAGGGTTACGCTTCCGGCTATGCCTAAGAAGAGGCCTGCTGCGCCCTCTAATGCCGAGATACAGGCTTTCCTTGATGCCGCTACGCCTAAGATGAAGAAACGCCTTGCATTAGCCATGCTCGGACTGAGACGCGGAGAGATCTGCGCGGTGGAGTATGAGGATATAAAAGACGGTGTGCTCCATGTACACCGTGATGTAGTGCTGGATAGATATGGGAAGTGGATATATAAGGAGCTGCCAAAGACATCCGGAAGCGACAGGTTCGTAAAGCTTCCCCTGGTCCTTCTGGACATGATTGGGGAGGGTGAGGGACTTATCGTTAACATCAAGCCTGACGCCCTCAGCAGGAGCATGGAGAGGCTGCGTGACAAGGTCGGCTCTAGAGCCCGCCTCCATGACATGAGGCACTTCTTCGCGTCCACAGCGGCCGTGCTGGGTATACCGGATATATATACGGCAGACATGGGAGGCTGGGAACGGAACAGCCCTGTCTTGAAATCCATCTATCAGAATAATATGGATGAGATGTCTGAATACTACTCCGAAAAAATGGCCGGGCACATGAATGATCTGCTGCTCGGGGACAAAAAAGAAGAAAAAGGTTCACACGAAAGTGCACACGGGAATGAAAAGAGCCCCTAATTCCGGGGCTCGTATCCATGCGTCCAACGGGATTCGAACCCACGACACCAGGCGTCGGAGGCCTGTGCTCTATCCAGCTGAGCTATGGACGCAAGGTCACACTCCACTTTCAGGCCCTGTTATCCCTCTGTGGAAACGGAGAGCTCATACCTGCCCTGCCGCATACGGGTTATATATTAACATAACGTGGAAACATAGTCAATTTTCCGCGTGATTACGTGATCGCACGGGCGCGGGATCAGGGGAGCCTATGCTCCCCTGTCTGCATTCCCTGCCCGGCCTCTTATGCGCTTACAGCTCTTTCCAGGCCCGATGCATCGACAATGCTTATACTGTCTTTATCCCTCTTGTACTCATACAAAGAATAAGATAAAATCTCTTCCTTTGAAACCTGAGTGTTGTTGACTTCCGCTATCATATCCTTAAGTACCGCGGGATCCATTGTCTCACACTTCGGTATGATGATAAGCTCATGCACGGAAGAAGGAAGAATATAAAGGTCGCTTCCGAGGTTTTCCGCCTCCTTCCGGAGTATTCCGTCATAAAACATGACGCCTGCCCCATTCACCCTTGCTGTATTGGATAGTACATACATGGGTATGCCGTCAGGGGTCTCATCCGCAGGGACGCCCATCTCATTCAGCAGATCCCCCATCGTCTGGATCTCATACGGAAGAATGCGCGGCGTGTTAGCCATTGCAAGCTTTCTGATCTCGTCTTCATCGGTATCCCAAATCTTAAGGTGTTCGTTCTTTATCAGAACGGAAGAAAAGCTGTTTTTATAATTACCCATGTAAACACCGAATACCATGGCCAGATCCAGATTAAGACTGCACGGCGCCTGCTGCAGAAGGGATGTATTGCGTGATGCATTTATGACCTTAAAGAAAATCCTGTCTTTTACCCATACAAAGTCCGTAAACCGTTCGGCTTCTATATCCGGCCCGATCCGGTTTTCAGAATAGATGCGCAGGATCTCATTTATGATATCCTCGATATCCCTCCCGTCACAGTAATCCGTATAGAATTCATCCAGATAGATAGTGGGAGCGATACTCCCGCTGTTTTCTTTTATGGACACTCCCTTATGCACCACGGAGTTGTTTTTCAGCGCCTCATATACCGATACCGAAAACTCCCTTCCGCATATTTCCGAAAGCTTTGACCTTACCAATTCGTTAAATTCATCGTAACTCATGTTTTTCCTCCAAAATTTAAAATAAAACACAACCTGCAACGCTCCCATACGGCATTGATCTGAATGGCAGTCTGTTTTATCCGGGGAAAAATGAATAGAAAAAAAAAACGGGGACAAAGCGCCCCCGTAAATGATCAAAAGAATAATAAGATCGTATGATCAGACTCTTGACAGATATTCGCCTGTCCTTGTGTCTATCTTCAGCTTATCTCCTATATTGACGAAAAGAGGTACCATTACCTGAGCTCCGGTCTCAACCGTAGCCGGCTTTGAAGCTCCGGTAGCCGTATCGCCCTTGAGTCCGGGCTCCGTTTCCGTAACCTCAAGCTCTACAAAAAGCGGGGGCTCTACCGAAAAGACGCTTCCTTTATATGAGCATATCTTGCAGCTGTCATTTTCTTTGACAAACTTCATCGCATCACCGACAATATCTTTATTTATGCCTATCTGCTCATATGTCTCGGGATCCATGAAATTATAAATACCGTCATCACTGTAGAGATACTGCATATCCTTTCTGTCGATATGAGCTGTCTCAAACTTTTCCGTGGGACGGAATGTCTTTTCAACCACGCCTGAATTTATAACATCTTTGAGCTTTGTGCGTACAAACGCAGCGCCCTTTCCGGGCTTTACATGCTGAAACTCCACTATCTGATAGACTGTACCATCTATTTCCAGGGTAACACCATTCTTAAATTCACCTGCCGAAATCATGAAAAACTTCCTCCTTAGACATAAATGCGAACACTATTATAAACCAGCATCAAACCAAATTCAACTTTTTCTGATATCGACCAGATACTCCATCGCCTCCAGATATCCGTTAAGACCATGGCCCACTATCTGCCTGTCACATGCGGGAGCGGTCACGGACACTTTTCTGAATTCATCCCTTGCATTGATATCGGAGATATGGACCTCCACCTTCGGAATCGTATCATACGATCCCAGGGCATCATAAAGAGCATAAGAATAATGTGTCAGGGCTCCGGGGTTTATCACAATTCCCTCCGTGCCGTCCGAATAGGCCTGCTGTATGCGGTCGATAAGATCTCCCTCATGATTGCTCTGATAGCATTCGGTTTCTATGCCGAGTTCTTCCGCCTTGTCTTTTATAAGCTTTACCAGATGATCATAGTCATCCGTACCATATACTGCCTTATCCCGGATCCCCAGAAAATTCAGGTTCGGTCCGTTTATGACCAGTATCTTCACCGTCCGATCTCCTTTAATATATCGCCGCATACTCCGCTGATATCATCGTCTGACACATCAACGACTATATCGGCGAGTTCAAGATATCTTGCTTCCCTCTCTTCAAGCAGGGATTTCACTCTTTGTCCCAATTCATAGCCTTCCAGCATAGGACGCTCATATACTCCGTTTTCAAGCCTTTTTATCAATACAGACGCAGGCGCTTTAAGATAAATGACACGTCCGAGCTTTTTTATCGCCGGTACATTGACATCCCGCACAGGAGTACCGCCGCCAAGTGATATCACAGCCTCCATGCCTTCAAGATACAGTCCCTGCAGCATGGCAGTTTCCATCCGGCGGAAAGCTTCTTCTCCTGAGGAAGCAAAGATTTCAGCAATAGTGCATCCCTGACGCTTTTCAATCTCCTTATCCGTATCTATAAAAGGGATCTTAAGCCCGGCGGCAAGAGCCTCTCCCACTGCGGTCTTGCCTGAGCCCATAAAGCCTTCAAGAATTAAGCTCATTATAGAGTTCCTCTGCCACTTCCTCGGGAACTTCTTTTTTCATAAAGAATTCATAAGAAGAAACAGCCTGGTATACAAGCATTCTCAGGCCGTTAAATGCCCTGCCTCCATGCGCCTGTACTTTTTTCATGAAAGCGGTCTCCTTGGGTTTATAAATAAGATCAACGGCAGAATCTATAAGATCGTAAAAATCCTCATCCTCTATCACACAGTCTTCATCGCAGGGTGAAAGCCCTACCGATGTACACTGGATGCAGATATATTTTCCTTTCGGAATGCTCTTCCAATCCTTAAATCCGTAAATAGTCACATTTTCCGTACCGCCAAAAATGCTCTCGGCCTTTTCCCTGCTCCTGTTCAGAATATATATATGCTGCGCGCTCAGTCTTTTAAGGGAATACACAACGGCCTTAGCCGCGCCTCCTGCCCCTAGGACTATGACATTCTTTCCGTTCACCTGTATGTCGACCTTATCCAGTTCCCTCATGAATCCGGAAAAGTCTGTATTATATCCCCTGTAGCCCCCTCTGATGCGGGCGAGAGTATTTACCGCTCCAATATCTAAAGCCGCGTCATCCAGTTCCGTAACATACTGCATTACCTGCACCTTATGCGGAACGGTTACATTAAGCCCCTCTATCCCGAGGGCATAAGCGCCTTCCACAGCTTCCTCAAGCCTCTTTGATTTCACGGGAAACGGAACATATACGACATTATCCCCCAGCTTATCGGCAAGGTGATTGTGTATTGACGGACTTCCCGTATGCTCCACAGGATCTCCGATAATTCCCAGTACTTTGGTGTTTCCGTCTGTCTTATTCATAAAAGATCCTTTTCGCTCCTTTTTTTGTATAATAATCTGTAAATTACTGTTATCAATGTCTCGGGTATCCTTTTCAGGTGTATCTGTATCTCTTCATGGGACGCGATCCTTTTCACCATAATGCTTTTTATTCCGGCGTTGGAGGCTCCCCATATATCCGTAAAAAGCTGATCCCCGACAGAAAAAGTGGTATCTCTGTCAGTTCCCATCTTCTCCATGGCTTTTATATATCCGGCTGCTTTGGGCTTCCCTGCCTTATAAACATATTCACAGCCAGCCGCTTCGGCAAAAAGCCTTACCCTTGGCTCTTTATTATTCGATACGACCGCAGACCTGAAGCCGATCCTGCGAAGTTCCTTAAAAAAAGCCACAGCTTTTTCGGTCGCAGGCTCATTATGCTCGACCAATGTATTGTCAATATCAAATATTATACCACGATATCCCTTATCCCACAGATATTTATAATCAATGGAATAAGTGCTTTCACACATTGCATAAGGAAAAATACGCATAAACAACCAGACTTAAAAAGCCCTGCGGTCGGCAGGGCGCTTTATCATGAGTTATTAAGTACTTTTTTCAGTTCATCCACAAAGGTGCTTACATCCTTAAACTCTCTGTAGACTGAAGCAAAACGGACATATGCAACTGCATCAAGGTCTTTAAGCTTATTCATTATCAGCTCTCCGATGACCGAACTGCCTATCTCTCTTTCTTCAAGTTCATATATCTCTTTTTCGACTTCATCGATCATAAGATTGATCTTTTCAGCCGATACAGGGCGCTTATGGCATGCGCGGAGTATCCCGCGCTCCATTTTTTCCCTGTCATAGGTTTCTCTGTTATTATCTTTCTTTATCACTATGAGCGGAATGGTCTCAACCTTCTCATATGTAGTAAAACGCTTTCCGCATTCATCGCATACTCTTCTGCGTCTGATGGAGTTATTCTCTTCGGCCGGTCTTGAATCGATAACTCTTATATTCTCATGGCCGCAAAAAGGACATCTCATATTCTTTCCCCTTTATCTGTCAGTGTCTTTTTAAGAAATCCGGTATGTTGATGCTCTTAGGCTCCACCCTGCCTATTGAGGGTGTTTCAGGAGGCATTCCGGGCGAAGAAGGTCTTACAGGAGGCTGTCCTGCTCCTGAACCCATGCCATATCCCTGGCCGCCAAGGCTTGCCGTTCCGCCTGTACCCAGAACCTGCACATTATCCGTCTGCGGAGCAATGGGCCTCATACCGGAAAGTGAGCTCATGCCGCCCGAACCTGCGAGACCGCCGCCGAAGCCGAGTCCTGTGCCCATGCCGCCGCCTGCAAAAAGATTGGGAGCCTTGGGCTTCTCCTGCTGTACGGGCTGCTGTGATACATCCACAAGCCCCGTAGCGATAACGGTAACGGAAATCGTATCATCACCGGGATCACCTGAATTATCCGTACCGAATATGACCTCAGCTTCATCATCTATCAGATTATTAAGGAAATCAGATATAGAGTATACGTCTTCATTTGTTACGGTACCCGTGATATTGTAAATGAGATTTTTTGCTCCATCCAGCTTTGTATCAAGCAGAGGATTCTCCACAGCCTTCTTGACAGCATCCATCGCCCTGCTCTCTCCCTTGCCTGAGCCCATGCCGATATGAGCAACACCCTTGTCATGCATTGTTGTCCGGACATCGGCAAAGTCAACGTTCATCAGGGCCTCGCCTGTGATCAGGTCCGTAATGCCCTGTACCGACTGCTGAAGCACTTCATCAGCCTTCTTAAAGGATTCTTCAAAAGGAAGCTTGGGATCCAGCGCGCGCAGCTTGTCATTGGGAATGACCGTATAGGTATCCACGCTGTCGGCAAGCCTTGCTATTCCCATCTCGGCTTTCTTCATCCTGCCTCTTGATTCAAATGAGAAAGGTTTTGTAACTATGGCAGTTGTCAGTATCCCCATATCCTTGGCTGCTTTTGCTATGACCGGAGCTGCTCCCGTACCGGTACCGCCGCCCATTCCGCATGTGATGAAGACCATATCATAGCCTTCTATCCGGCTCTTGATCTCATCAATACTTTCCTCCGCGGCCTTTTCTCCTCTTTCAGGATCTGCTCCCGCGCCCAGTCCCTTGGTCAGCTTCTGTCCGATCTGGACATAATTAGGAGCCTTACAGCTTCTCAGATCCTTCAGATCCGTATTTACCGCCATAAGCTCGACGCCCCTTATGCCCACGTCAACCATTCGGTTAAGAGCATTATTTCCGGCTCCGCCCACTCCGATGACCATGATCTTGCAAGCGTATTCTGCAGCGTCAGACTTCATCTCAAACACAACAAATCCTCCTCAAAACCCTTCCACAATTCTTTTGTTCCCTTTTTAAGGCTAACTTACATAATAACTTCTAAGTCAAAATTACGCAAGACAAAATATTAAAAATCTTCAATCCCGTTCAAACGTAATATATCCTTCATCCTTATCGATCGAATAATTCTCAAGATGCAGCTCTCCGGACAGTCCTACTATGGATCCTATGACGCTTTTAAGCTTCATCATCTTTTCATCTATATTTTCCATGCCGCCCAGCAGTACTCTCGCATTTCCGAAATAAAGCGTAACATTCATGTTGTCTCCGAAGTATATCCTGTCAGGCTTTATCTCATATTTATCAAAAAGCTGTGTCAGGGCAAGTATTGTAGAGAATACGTCTTCATTCTGCACCGGAAGAGGCTCGTATAGTACGCATTCATCAAAATCCAGCCCTGTCACATAGGGTATGCCGGGTATCATCTCCGTAGATGACTCTACTATGATACCATCCCTGTCAAAGTACATATATCTTCCGAGATATTTCACATATCCGGCTACGGCTTTTTCATATACATTTACGGTTATCTCCGTCGGAGAATCTATGGTAACATCCATTCTCTCGATAAAAGGTATGTCCCGTATGGATCTGTTATTATACTTCAGGAACAGATATATCGAGTTATGCCCCAACGGACCCTTCATGACCATTTTCTCTATCTCTTCCTCTGAGTAATGGTCATTTCCCGTCACGTTTATTTCTTCAACGCCGAAATACTCCCATACTACTGCTGCGGCAAGGATCAATGCCACAACTATGATAAGGACGATAAGCGGTCTTTTATCCGTCATATCAATGCATCCTGATCTTTCTGGATACCGAAAGGGCCATTCCTATCTCTGCCAGCAGGAAGACCGATGACGACCCCCCGTACGAAATAAACGGCAGGGTTATTCCCGTATTAGGCAGCGTATTTGTCACAACCGCGATATTTAAGACCACCTGAAGGGCAAAATGCGTCATGACTCCGGTAACAAGCAATGACCCGAAAAGATCAGGCGCATTCGTAGCTATCATAAGCAGATGGTATATCAGCATTATAAATAGAAGAATGACTGCCAGAGCTCCGAACATGCCCAGTTCTTCGCATATGATCGAAAAGATCATATCGTTCTGGGCTTCCGGCACGAAACCAAGTTTTTGTGTGCTCTGTCCAAGTCCTTTGCCGAGTATTCCCCCGGAACCTATGGAATAAAGCGCCTGCAGTGTCTGGAATCCCCTGCCCGACGCATATTCTTCAGGATTAAGCCACGCCTTGATGCGTCCCAGCCTGTATGAAACCGCTGAAGCATCCGGGATCACATTATGGGCTATTATGAATACTATCAAAGCCGCCAGACCTACAAAACCTGCTGCGATAACTATATAAGGAGCGCTCTTCGGGCTCGCCACAAAAAGCATTATATAAACTATCGCAAAAATTATTATCGCCGAGCTCAAGTTTTCGGTGATCCCGTAAACCATAAGCGAAGGAACAGCGGCAAAAAGCATTGTATATAATATGCCTTTCAAGTGCTGGACACGCTTCAGGTTTCCGCATACGTAGGCAGCAAAGAAAAGGATCATGCCTGCCTTGGCAACTTCGGCAGGCTGCAGGGACATGCCCAGATTGAGCCATCTCCTCGCCCCGTTAATCGTCATGCCCAGAGGCGTCAGGACAAGCGCGATAAGAACCAGCGATACAATATATGCCGGCCAGGCAAATCTTCTGAATCTGTGATAATCGATCCTGGATATAAAGACCATTACCACAAGTCCCAGTATGGTAGCCTGAAGCTGCTTCACAAGGTAGTAATTGGCCTTTTCTCCTGCCCTTACGGCTGAATAGGCGCTTGCCGAATAGATCATGATAAGACCGAAAACGACTAAAAAGAGCACAATAAAGATAAGACTTCTGTCAGCCGATCCGTAAATCTTATCTTTCTTTTTCGATCTTAACCGCCTTAAGCTTCTGACCGTATCCACTTATCACTCCTTAAGCCCGTTTACAAGATCCTTGAAGACATTCCCTCTTTCCTCAAAATCAGTAAACATTCCCCAGCTTGCGCATGCAGGTGAAAGAAGCACCGCATCTCCGGGTTTTGCCAGTTCAAAGGCTTTTTGTACCGCCTCCTCCATAGAGGATACCATGACTATGTCGTTAAAACCGTGAGTCCGGGCGCATTCGGCGATCTTTTCCGCCGTCTGCCCCATTAAAATAAGGCTGCTTACTTTTCCGTCAAAAGAATCGATCCAGTCATCATATGCCGATTTCTTGTCAAATCCTCCTCCGATAAGGACAGTCCTCTTCTTCATCGATCTTATTCCCCTTATCGCAGACTCAGGATTCGTTCCTTTTGAATCATTGTAATAATCTACGCCCTTTACGGTCCTTACGTATTCGATCCTGTGTTCAACCGCCCTGAATGTACGTATCGTGTCACTTATCAGCTGCATCGGGATACCATACGCGTATGTCATTCCCACGGCAGCCATTACATTTTCATAGTTATGCGTCCCCATGAGAAGCATGTCGTTCACGTCGATCACGGGGATATCGTTATACATTATCATGTCATCCTTCAGATAAAGGACATCGCAGCCCGCAGCTTTAGCCGCTTCGGGATCCTGTCTTGTAAAGTAAATAACCCTGCAGGGTGCTCCGGTACCGAAATCCCTTGTATAGGGATCATCGTAATTAAGGACTATGACATCATCTCCTGTCTGTCTTAATGCGATCCTCTCCTTAATACTGACATAGTTTTCCATAGTATAATGTCTGTTAAGATGATCCGGCGTAATATTCAGTATCGCTGACACCTTCGGTCTGAATCTGTCAGTCGTCTCAAGCTGGAATGAAGATATCTCAGCAACTACGATGCTGTCGTCCTTTGTTTCAAGCGCAACTGAGGTATAGGGATTTCCTATGTTTCCGACAATATATGTATTTCCCCCGCGTTCCTTGTTGAAATTCTTGCAGATCTCGCCTACGATGCTTGTGGTCGTTGTTTTTCCGTTTGTTCCGGTAATAGCCAGAACATCGCCTTTGGCGCATTCATATGCAAGCTCTATCTCCCCCAGGATCCTTATGCCTTTTTCCTTAAGGCTTAATACCAGGGGATTATCTACAGGCACCCCGGGAGACAATACCGCCGTATCGATCCCGTCAACCGCCTCATCCGGGAGCTCGCCTACATATATATCTACTGTCGTTTTCTCAATAAGCTTTCTTTTTATCTCATCTATGATCAGTTTGTCATTTGAATCAAAAAGAGAAACCTGCGCCCCTGAAGACTCAAGAAGA
>JAEEGL015520522.1_pt1 | contig 11424 bp, 10 predicted proteins | sample 9134231 | NCBI WGS metagenome assembly JAEEGL01 (sample SAMN16246548, study PRJNA631951) | gut metagenome | biome: gut microbiome; feature: rumen; material: fiber-attached | host: Bos | place: Iran: Karaj | collected 2018-10
AATTGAAACAGAAGATCATCATCTTGCCGGGAAAATGACACAAGAAACCATTGTACGGAATGACCGCAAATCAAAGGAAACAATCATTGATGCAAGCAGAATCTCTCCGGGGTCGTATCAGGGAACACTTGAAATAATCAGTAAAAAAGATAAAATAATGGAGGGTAATTATTTGCTTCATTTTGATTTGTCTGCAAAAGGTGATATCCCAAAAGTCGATGAAAATCAGGATGAAGCGATACAGAGGTTAAATCCCGAAGAGTTTCAGTTGCTACGTGAACAGGTTTTTTCCGGAATCCTTCAGGAAATCCTTTCTTTGCCTGAAGAAGATCTTGTTTTTTTGAAAGAAGGAATACCGGATCTTCTTTGGGATACTTTGGGAAAACCCCGTAATTAAAAAAGGAGAAAAGCTGATATGAAGAAAATAATCTCCATTGTCATAGGATTGGTGGTTGCGCTGTCTCTCATTGTATCTGCTTCAGCGGCCGGGTATGCTCTGCCGGAAAAAATGATGAAGCAGATACAGGTAGGAAGCGGGATTAAGGGAACCATAAACCTGAAGGGAAATGCAGATGCTGATCTTCAGCCGTTTTTCGCTGCTGTCCAGAATGCTGAATATGAGTTACGCGGTATTCATTTTTCAAACAATGAACACTATTATATTTATCAGGCAGGGGAAAATGAACAGCGGAACAATTTAAGTGAGATTTTAAAAAATGACGAAGGAAAGATCTATCTGCGCAGCGATCTGATCGAGGGGAAAAGTTACCAGCTCCCGAACCTGGAAAACATTCTTGGACTGTTATTAAAAGCAGATGGAACCAATCCGTCTGTTTTGTCAAACATTATTCAGGCAGTGCTCTCGGAACAGTCTGAAGAGGGAAGCGCTTTCAATACCGATGCTCTTGAAAGACAGATTGAAACATGGATAACAAGCTTTGCAACTGAAACAGCCATTCAAAAAAGTGAAGAAGGCACGCCAAGGCTTTTCCAGGAATTTGTTATTCCTCTTAATGAGCTGTATGGTGAAATTTCATCCCTGATCAGATATTTGTCAAAAGACGAAGGTTTCATGACCAGTATACGGACTCTTCTCAGTGAGGAACAGGCTGCCTTATATCTGAATCCAAATCTTGAATATTTTTATCTTGAAGCTCTGAATCATCTTAATCTGAAGGATGAAATCCGCCTTTCAAGGTCGCTTTCCACAATGGGTGAACTCATAAGCAGTTCTCTTCAGATTCCGCTGGATGAAGAAAAAACCGGTTTTTCATCCATTATCATTCAAACTGCCGATCAGGCCAAATCCTATCTGATCACTGGTGCCAAAGGTACTTATATGCTGAAGATTCCGGCTGATTTTGATTTGAAAAAACCTGATTTTGATGACACTTTATCTTTTGTATATGTCAATAACGAAGATGAAAAAGCAGAAAAACTGTCCTTAAAGATTTCAGTTACAAAGAAACATGAAACGTATGATGACCCGGATGAATCGAAAACGCATGAAAAGGATCATTACGTGATTCATATTGCCAGGGATACTTCTGTGCTGCCGGAACAAATCCATGAAGAAATGATTCCTGATATGGAATCTGCAAATGCTGAAATAGATATTCACTATTCAAGCAAAATGCAGTTGTCCAGTCCGACAGCCCTGGAAATAGCCGCTAAAGTTGAGCAGGGGAAATTCTGGTTTGAATTGAATGCCACGATTAAAACTGCCTCTCCCTGGACATTTTCACCGTTTGAGGTTTCTGATGCCGTATCCATGGCGGACTGGCAAAAAGATGATTATATTAATTTGAAAAATACGTGGATCAAGTATGCAGCGGAAAAACTGATCCATTTTGCTGAAGAGATCAGACAGATGGAAATTAGTGCGGAATGAGGTGTTCATTGATATGATCAAAAGAATTCTGGTCCTGCTGATTCTGACGTTTTTCATCTGCGGAACAGGGTCAGCCGAGAGGATCAATCATCAATTGAGCATTACTGTACATAAATCTGATACGGAATACACGAGAAGTATCGATATTTATCAGGAAGAAAACGATATTAAAGTTTTTTCCGAGCTGTTTCCAACATATTTTATCTCTGCACATCATTTTCCGCTGATTTCACTGAACAGGAGCGGAGAATTTACACAAATCCGCTCAATTTCTGAGATTCGAAGTGCCCTGATGAACTGGAGCCTGACAAATCAAACCTCAGAAGGGCAAGGGTTTTATATAGGTGATTCATTTGAGCTGGCAAATTCTGTTCTCAGAGGGAAATGTGATCTGAACAGTCTGATGAATCTGATGCGTGATATTTTTGCGTGTTCTTTTGACCTGACAGATTTCGTGATCGATGATATCGGATGGGAATTCGAATACAAGGTTTTCAATGCGGGAGAATTCTTTTCCCTGAACGGGAAAAAGCATAATGAAACAGTCTTTACCGTATCAGCAGATTTTTCTGAAAACGATAGTTTTGGCCTTGTATTCGGTTATGGGGACAGAGAAAAAAACTATTACTGGAAATCCAAAGCCAGTATTCAATCCGGCGTTTTGTCTGAAGGACGAACGGAATTCTATGCGGATGACAACAGAAAAGGCTTCCGGAAAGCAGCTCAATCCGGAAGCGTTCTTGAAGCAGAATGGAAAATCAATCCTTCTGAAAACGGAAATATAAAAATGATACAGGGGCAGGTTTCCGGGAACAATGGGGCAGCACCGATTTCTTTCCTTCTGACCAGGGCGGAAAATGAAAAACAAATGATGGAAGGGAAAATTTTCTTCGGTAAAGATGAGGATCGATACATTCTCTTTTCCCTCAAAAATGAACCGACAGAAATGATCACTGAAAGCAGGAAAGAAATCTCCCTGAATTCTATCCTCTCGGATGGTATGGTTCACGAACTGATGGATGAGATCAGCCGCAATATTCTTGATTTCTATATTATCCTTGCACAGATTGTTCCGGCAGAATACCTGGCACCGTTTTTACTCTATAACAACTGACGCCTGAGCAGGCAGACTGCCTGCGCGGAGATTCCTTCCATACGTCCTTCAAAACCGAGCTTTTCCGTGGTTGTTGCTTTAATACTGATCTGGGATATGTCTATTTTCAGTGTGTCTGAGATTTTTTCCTTCATTCTTTGGATATATGGGGATATTTTCGGTTGCTGGGCGACGATTGTTATATCTGCATTTATAAAACGATATCCTGCCGCAGAAACAATATCCCAGGTTCTTCTGAGAAGAATCAATGAATCAATATCTTTAAATTCTGATGCAGAATCCGGAAAATGATTTCCTATATCTCCCAGCGAAGCGGCTCCAAGAAGAGCATCCATCAGAGCATGCAATCCGACATCAGCGTCGCTGTGGCCAAGAAGACCAAGATGATAAGGAATTTCAACTCCGCAAAGAATGAGACGCCTGTTTTCAGTCAGGCGATGAACATCATATCCCATTCCGACCCTGAATTCAGGTACAGCCTGAGAAAGATACAATTCTGCGATATGAAGATCTTCAGGATGAGTGATTTTCAAATTGGTTTTCTCACCTTTCACAATATGTATGCTGAATCCTGAGTGCTCCATGACCGAAGCTTCATCCGTAGCAACAAAATGATCATGGACTGCCTGCTCGCTGGAGCGCAAAAGCGGACCATACAAAAAACCCTGAGGAGTCTGTACTTCATAAAGATCTGTGCGATCTGCCGTTCCGTACACAAGATCGTTCCTGCAATATTTCATGGTACTTACCGCAGGAATGACAGGTAAACCCGAACCATGAACGGAACACGAGGAAATAATGCTTTTTATCAGATCTGCTGAAATCAGACAGCGAGCCGCATCATGAACAAGAACAATATCATTTTCAGAAGCATTTAATGCATTCAAGCCATTCAAAACAGATTCCTGCCGGGTTTCACCGCCGTATGAAAAAAGAACAGGAAAAGAAATCCTGCAGGAAGAAAGAATCTGCTGTACTTCCTTTTCATCTGCTTTACGGCAGACAATGACCATTTTATCAATCAGGCCGTGAAATGATTCCACCGATCTCTGAAGAATCGTTTTACCGGATAAGGAAAGGAATATTTTATTGCGGACTGAACCCATCCGGCTGCCTGAACCGCCTGCTGCCAAAACCACAAGAACACTCATAGTGTATTACGCTCCGACAACATGATTTCATCTTCCTGAAGAATCTGATACATTTCGGCTGCCTGATCCTTTCGAACTGTTTCAGCAATACTGAGCACCTTGTACTGCCCGAGATGTTCACCAAAGCGAATCGTTATGATATCGCCTTCTTTAACATCGCTGCCGGGCTTTGCAATTTTTGCATTAATGGTAACGCGGCCGCCGGCACACGCTTCATTGGCAATAGTCCGGCGCTTGATAATACGGGATACTTTCAGAAACTTATCAATCCTCATCAATAACACCTCAGAAAACGAATAAAAGCCTGCAGGATATATCCTGCAGGCTGAAACGATTCTTATTTCTTGCCCTTTTTCTTGGCAGGAGTATTTACTTTATCTTTCAGCGCTTTTCCGGCCTTGAATGCAGGAGCTTTGGAAGCGGCAATTTTGATTTCGGCGCCGGTGCGGGGATTACGGGCAACACGGGCGGGACGCTTTTTCACATCAAAGGTTCCGAAGCCAATCAGCTGAACTTTATCTCCCTTGGAGAGAGCACCACTGATGGTATCAACAAAACCATTCAGAGCTTTTTCAGCGTCCTTTTTGGACAATTCAGTTTTTGCAGCCAGTGCAGCAATCAATTCGCTTTTGTTCATGGGACAGCCTCCTTGTTTTACATGCTTATGCATAATAATAAATATGTTAAAGACGAAAATATTCAATTTATGTCCTCAACATATATTCAGTATACACACAAATCATTAAAAGTCAAGCATTCAGGTGCTTTGCAGCCGCTTTTAATGCTTTGTTCCAGGTCTTGAAAAGATTGTGCAAGGTTTTTGACAGAACTGTGCAGGAGTGTTTCACTGTCAGTCCCGATGCTGAATGATAATTCAGCACATGCGAGCAGCAGTGATTTCAGTGTTTTTTCCATTCCGGACTGATTTAAATTGTTCAAGGCCTGTGACAGAGCCTGAATGGTCTGGATGATCTGATCGGGAGATCTCTTCATGGAAGGAAAAGAACAGATTTTTTTTATCATTTTTTCCGCATATCGCAGGGACGGCAGTGCTTCAGATATGGCAAAAAGAGATTCGGTCACAGAATTCATCCCGTTTTCGCTGCGCTTGATTTTTTCCCAGTTATCCGGAGAATAATCGGAGTGAGATGTATCGAAAACATGCGGATGACGACGTATCATTTTATCGGAAATGGAAGTGGTTATATCATCCATCGTAAATTCATCAAAGGATTTTCCGACTGATACATGAAAAACAATCTGGAAAAGAAGATCTCCCAGTTCCTCGGCCAGATGATCCGGATCCTGCTGATCAATCGCATCTGCAGTTTCCAACGCCTCCTCAATCAGGTATGGTTTCAGGCTTTCATGGGTCTGAACACGATCCCATGGACATCCATCCGGAGAACGAAGCAAATCCATGATTTCCATGAGATCATTTATAGTCTTCCTGGACCTTTTCTGATACGGACGTCCGCCGACAGCAATGGCTGAAAGATGGGAATACGACTTTTGACGATCAAGCTCATATAAAGGTATGGTAAGAGGATCAGCACTGTTTTTAAAAAATACGACGGTGTCTTCATCATCAAGACGGGTTTCCAGTGCCCTCTTGATTTCCCCGGCAGTAATCTCATCATTCAGTTCAGTAATCAGAAGGGTTTGAGAAGGCTGATAATCTGCCGGGTTAAAGGAAGATGCAGAAAAAACCTGGATTCCTGATGAGGTGAGCAGTTCACGGCAGCCGGAAAAATAATAATCAGAAAATGAAAAACCGGGAATGATTCGGATCTGCCCGTCCGGAGGACGTTTTTTATAAATCAGATCAACCGTGCGGTCTGAAATGAAATCGGACACGGCATACAAAACAGAGCTGTTTTTCTTCGCGGAATTCCATACCGTTTCCGCTGCTTTTTCAGACAGATCATCAAAGTCGGAAGCGGAATCATACAGGTAGTCCAAAGAAGAAAAGAGAATGTTCTTTTCATGAAGCCATTGTACGAGAAAAGACTTATCTGTACGGAGAATCAAATTTTCTCCTTTACATAACAATCCTTTGGTTTGTTCATTCAGCAAACCGGGATCTCCGGGGCCTACAGACAGAATGCTGATATTCATCGATATTCACCTCGTCGGAATTAACAGGATTTAATACTTGTGCCAGGCGGAGCGTGTGAACAGAATAAACATTGGCAGCAGCTCAAGACGACCGAAAAGCATTAAGAGGGACGCAACCGTTTTTCCCCATATTCCGTATCCGGCAAAGTTTTCGACAGGACCCACCGCTCCAAGCCCCGGTCCCACGTTGCTGACACAGGTCAGGGAAGCAGAAAGGTTTGTAATTATATCAAATTTACCTTCCAGTGTCAGAAGGAAGGATCCGATAAATACCAGAGCAACATACATGACAGCAAACTGAGCAACCTGGGAAACAATACTTTCATCCACTGCTTTTTTATCAATTCGTATCACATTTACTTTTTTAGGCTGGCCTGTAGTGAGAATGTTTCTTCTTGATAATTTGAAAAGCATATTCATCCGAATAACCTTGATGCCCCCCGCTGTGGATCCGGCACAGGAACCGATAAACATTGCTATCAGAAGAAGCATCTGAGAGGCAACCGGCCACCGGCTGAAATCAGCTGTTACAAAACCTGTTGTCGATATAATGGATGAAAGCTGAAAGGAACTGTAACGAAGAGAAGTCAGAATGGCAGAACCTATTGAAGCATCGTTGCCGGCGGCTGCCAGTTCATTCTGATAAAAACCGATGTTAAAGAACGTGATCAGCAATATGAAAGACAAAGCAATAAAGAGATAGCATCGGAATTCCTCATCATGCCAAAATGCCTTGAAGTGATCTCCAATGAGAAATTTATAATATAATGCAAAGTTTATTCCAAACATGAACATAAAGACCGTAATAACCGTATCGACAGCAACGCTGTTGAAGGCGGCAATACTGGCCCCGTAATTGCTGAAACCACCCGTGCCTGCGGTGGCAAAAGAATGTACTGCCGCGTCATACGGAGAAAGCCCGCAAAGGAGCAGAGAAACAAACTCAAGCAATGTCAGCGCGATATAGATCTGATAGAGAATTTTTGCTGTTTTTCCGGTCTTTGGCACGAGTTTGCTGAGGGAAGGCCCGGGACTTTCAGCTTTGACAAGGTGGGAAGTTCTTCCTGTAAGCTTTGGAAGAACAGCCAGTGTAAGAACCAGAACCCCCATTCCGCCGATCCAGTGCGTAGTAGCCCGCCAGAACATGACGCCATGCAGGTAGTTGTCAAAAACAGTTACAACAGTTGCCCCGGTTGTAGTAAAACCGGAAACAGCTTCAAAAAGGCACTTTCAAAATTCGGCAGCATTCCTGAAAACAGAAAGGGAAGGGCACCGAAAAGGCTCATCAGAACCCAACCGACAGCAACGATAATAAATCCTTCCTTCAGGCGAAGATAAGAATTCCGTTCTGTTTTAGGAATAAAATACATACAGGCGCCGACGAGAACCGACAGGAGAAAACTGTAGGCCAGTGCTGCAGAATCGCCGTCGCGATAAATCAAAGAGATGATAAAGGCCGGAACCATGGCAAATCCTTCAATGGAGAGGATAGCTCCGAGAACACGGATGATCAGCTTTCGGTTCATCTGTAAAGCACCTCGTTCAGATCCGAAATGCCGGTATCACGGGAAACAATGATCACATGATCTCCTTCTTCAATATGATCCTTTCCGAAGGGAATAATGATTTTGTTTTGATGGACGATTACAGAAACAAGAGATCCTTTTCGCGTCGTAAGATCTTTAAGCGGAATCCCTATATACGGATCATTTTTCCGGGCAACAAATTCAATGGCTTCTGCTTTTCCTTCTATCAGTCTGTAAAGGCGTTCAATATGCGTTCCGTTGCTGTTTTCCCTGGCACGCACATAACGAAGAATTGTTGAGCTGGTAATGATCTGCGGACTGATCACAGAGTCAAGACCCAGATCGTTCAGAATGTCCATGTAAGCCATTCGACTGTTTTTGGCAATGATTTTCGGAACACCGCTCCGCGAGGCATACATTGCAGTCATGAGATTTTCTTCATCCCGGTTGCTGAGGGATACAAAAGCATCAACCTGCGAAAGGCCTTGCTCCTGAAGAAGATCCTGGTCTGTTCCATCCCCGAAAATAACATCAACTTTTGGAAGCTGCTCGCTGAGATTTCTTGCCTTATCCGCATCCATTTCAAACAGTGTCACATGGATGCCCATAGGTACAATCAGCCGGGAAAGATAATAGGAGATTCTGCCTCCGCCCAATAACATCACACTGCGTATTTTTTGATTATATCTGCCAAGAAAACGGAAAAACTCAGTAATACTAACCATATCCCCGGACACAAATACTTTATCTCCGGGGAGAATGATAAAGTTGCCGTCAGGGATAATCACGTTATTGTTTCTCTCTACCATTGCATACAGTATTTTGGGAAGATGCGGAATTTTTAATGAAAGGTCTTTCATCGGAATTCCGATGATTATATCTTTTTCCTGTGCACGGAACTCAACCATTTCCACAAGGCCCCTGGCAAAGGATTCAATGCTGCCTGCAAAAGGATAACGTAAAAGGCGGCTGATTTCCAGTGCGGTGGCACGCTCAGGATTGATGGCAACATCAATTCCCAGTTCATTCTGAAGCAGAGTCTGGCTTTCGTTGAATTCCGGGTCACGAATTCTGGCAATCGTATATTGAGCACCGAGACGCTTGGCAATCAGGCATGAAAGCATATTACTTTCATCGCTTTCAGTGGAGGCGATGACGATATTTGCCTTATCCACACCGGCTTCAAGCAATACTTTGGCATTTGCGCCGTTTCCTTTCAGGCAAATTACATCGAGAGATCCGGAACATCTTTCAATAACACTGTCATCCTTATCGATGACGGTAACATCGTGCTCTTCCTGCGTAAGATGTTCGGCCAGAGTATAACCGACTTTGCCGGCGCCGATCACAATGATTCTCACACCAAATCCTCCAAAAGCGAGTTCTGTCTTATTCTATCATTTTCTATAGTTTTTTGGAAGCAAAAAACAGTCTGCCGTCAGACAGACTGTTTCGTGGCGGAGAGTTAGGGATTTGAACCCTAGGTGAGGTATCACCCCACACACGATTTCCAGTCGTGCGCCTTAGACCACTCAGCCAACTCTCCATAACATGGTCACATTTGGTAATTATATCGTCAAACCTCATTTTGTCAAGCTGAAAATTTAATGATGTGAATTCCGCGGCGGTCTTCCGGATTCACAAAGCTTTCAGTTTCTGGATTTCTGCTTCTGTCAGTTTTCTCCACATGCCGGAAGGCAAATCTCCAAGAAGGACAGGACCGAATTCAACTCTTTTCAAACTGACAACCTGGTGCCCGACCGCGTCTACCATTTTACGAACCTGGCGATTTCTGCCCTCATGTATTGAGATCAGCAAAACAGTGTCAAAAGTCTCTTCACGGATCAGACGGACGGAAGCGGGCGATGTCATTTTACCGTCAATCATAACACCTTTTCTGAGCTGCGCGATTTCTTCAGGTGTAACATGGTTTGATACTTTTGTAAGATAAGTTTTTTTCACTTCGCGGCTTGGATGAAGAACATGATTCATCATTTCGCCGTCATTTGTCAGAAGAATGAGTCCTTCGCTGTCATAATCAAGACGGCCGACAGGAAAAATGCGAACCGGATAATCCTTGAACCTGTCCATGATGGTTGCGCGTCCTTCCGGATCGGATGCCGTGGATATTTCACCGATGGGCTTATTATATGCAAGATAGTGTTTTTGTTCCTCCGGATGTACAACCTTTTCGTCTACAGCCACTTCATCCAGGTTTTCGTCAATCTGAACGCCCATTTCCGTTACGGGAACTCCGTTTACGGTTACTCTTCCGGAAAGAATCATTTTTTCAGATGCTCTTCTTGAAGCGACGCCGCATTGGGCAAGATATTTCTGAAGCCTAATCATCCTTTTGCCTCCCGTTCCGCTGGTACGATCAGTGAAATAATCAGTACGGGCAATCCTGATTCAGGGATTTATGGGTGTAAGCGTGAATTCCTTTTTTCATTTCACCCATGGTATGACCGCAACCGATCAGCTTGTATTTATAAGTTGTCAATCCATCAAGCCCCATCGGTCCGCGTGCGTGAATTTTGCCGGTTGCAATACCGACTTCTGCTCCGAATCCATAAACGAATCCGTCTGCAAAACGGGTTGAAACATTCCAGTAAACGCCTGCACTGTCGACTTTCTGCATAAATGTTTCGGCATTTTTCCTGCTTTCCGAAATTATACAATCTGTATGATGCGAACCGAAACGGTTGATATGCTCAATCGCATCCGTCAGCGATGAAACGATCTTTACGGAAATGATATAATCCAGATATTCTGTGGACCAGTCATGATCATCAGCGGCAGAACAGGAAATGATTTTCCGTGTTTGACTGTCGCCTCGTATTTCAACATGAGCTTCCGAAAAAGCCTTTGACAAAACAGGAAGAATTTTTTCTGCTGCATCTTTATGAATCAGCAGGGTTTCTGCAGCATTACAGACAGAAACATTCTGTGCTTTGGAATCAAGAGCGACTTTGACAGCCATTTCCGGATCGGCAGATTCATCGATATAAACATGGCAGATTCCATCAGAATGGCCGAGAACGGGAATACGGCTGTTATCCATGATATATCGTACAAACTGACTGCTGCCCCGGGGAATAATCAGATCAATGAGCTGATCTTCTTTTAACATGGACTGAACATCTTCCCGGGATTCAAGAAGCTGCGCCGCATCAGCAGGCAGACCGCATTCGCTGAGAGCTTCACGAACGCAGCTGCAAAGAACCTGATTGGTACGCAAAGCTTCGCGTCCGCCCTTCAGCAAAACAGCGTTTCCGCTTTTGATGCAGAGGGAGGCAATCTGAATCAGTGCATCCGGACGGCTTTCAAAAATAACGCCGATCACACCGATCGGACAGGAAACACGATATAATGTTAGTCCGTCGGTGATTTCTTCGGCATAAGAAGTCTTTCCCAGGGGATCCGGCAGGCCGCACAAAGAATCAAGACCGTCTGTGACCTGTAACAACTTGGCCCGGTCAAAGAGAAGACGATGCAGAAGAGGAGCGGACAGGTGTTCGATTTCAGAATCATGAAGATCCTGTCGGTTCGCGTCTTCGATTTCTGAAAAACGTTCCCGCAGAATACGCGATAATGTATGAATTGTCCGGTTTCTTTTTTCAGCTG
>JAEEGL016263565.1_pt1 | contig 11424 bp, 11 predicted proteins | sample 9134231 | NCBI WGS metagenome assembly JAEEGL01 (sample SAMN16246548, study PRJNA631951) | gut metagenome | biome: gut microbiome; feature: rumen; material: fiber-attached | host: Bos | place: Iran: Karaj | collected 2018-10
AAGCCCTTCGGGAGGACCAGGACGAGGACAGGCTGGAGAACATCGACGAGCTCCTCCGCTCGGTACGGTTCTACGAAGAGGCCCATGCAGAAGAAGAACCTACTCTGGTTGAATACCTTCAGGACATCGCCCTTTATACGAATGCCGACTACCGTAAGGACGGCAGCGCCATCAGGCTCATGACCATCCATCAGGCCAAGGGTCTGGAATTCCCGTTCGTTTTCATCACCGGCCTCAGCGAGGGAATCTTCCCCAACATGAGGACTATCCGTGAATACAAGAAGAACGGAGAGGAAGAGGAGCGCAGGCTGATGTATGTGGCTATCACAAGGGCGCAGAAGGCCCTGTTCCTGACAGAATCCGAAGGCTACAACGTATCCACCAAGATGAGCAAGTATCCGTCCAGGTTCCTGGCGGAGATAAAGAAAAACATGGTCGTAGTGGAAGGGGTGATTCCGGATGAGCTGTGGAGAGGTACCAAGAACCTGATCCATGTGCTTGACGAGGAATCATTCACTCCGGGCTATACCGGAGGCAGTGCTTTCGCAGAAGGCGAGGCTGTGGTCCACGATATTTTCGGAGAAGGGACCATTCTCTCCATCGGAGCGGACGGCTCCACTTTCGAGGTGCGTTTCCGCGACGGGTCCACCCGTCATCTGCGGGCCGCATTCCTGCACCGTCCCGACCTCCCGGCATAGCCGGGAAGCAGGAGGCGTCGGAAATTACTTGAGCATGGCGAGGCAGGCCTTGATGTTGGCCTCGATGCCCTCGGCAGTGTATTCAGTACGGTTGAATTTCTCTCCCGTGATATGCTCGTAAAGCTCAATATAGCGATCGGTGATGTGGGAAACTACTTCCGGAGTCATCTCAGGCACCTTCTGGCCTTCCTGACCCTGGAATCCATTTGCCATGAGCCACTCACGTACGAATTCCTTTGAAAGCTGTTTCTGGCGCTCGCCGCGAGCGAGTCTCTCCTCATAGCCTTCAGCATAGAAATATCTTGAAGAATCAGGAGTGTGGACCTCGTCCATGAGATAGATCTGGCCGTCACGCTTTCCGAACTCATATTTGGTGTCCACGAGGATAAGTCCCATCTTGGCAGCAATCTCGGTACCGCGCTGGTAGATGGCCCTGGTGTACTTCTCGAGCTGGTCGTACTCCTCTGCGGTGCAAATGCCCTGGGCGATGAGCTCCTCGCGTGAGATATCCTCGTCGTGGCCTTCAGCAGCCTTGGAAGTAGGGGTTACAATCGGCTCCGGGAATTTCTGGTTCTCGACCATGCCGTCAGGCATCGTAACGCCGCAGATAACTCTCTTTCCAGCCTTGTATTCTCTCCAGGCATGGCCTGCGAGATAGCCACGGATAACCATTTCGACTTTGAAAGGCTCACACTTGTAGCCTACGGTAACCTGGGGATCCGGAACCGCAACCTTCCAGTTTGGAAGAATATCCTTGGTCGCGTCGAGGAACTTTGCAGCGATGAGGTTCAGAACCGGGCCCTTGAAAGGAATTCCCTTTGGAAGGACTACGTCAAAAGCTGAGATCCTGTCGGATACGACCATGACAAGGTATTTTCCGTCGATGTCATATACATCACGGACCTTGCCGACATACTTCCCTACCTGTCCAGGAAGGGAGAAACCGGTTTTTACAATTGCTTCCATATTTAAATTAGAGATTTGTTCTGTTCGGAGTGCAAAAATAGGAAATTTCAATGGAAGATGATAATTTTGCAGGAAGAAAATGATATCGGAAGAAAACGCATACAAGAGACGTCTCGCCCACGAAGGAATCTTCGTGCCGGTATATGCGCGCAACTGCGAAGTACGCCGTATAACGAAGCCCGAAGCCGATTCATTCCTGGACAGCTTCCACTCCATAGGAAGCACCGGAGGAAGATACCGATACGGCCTCTTTCTCAAGCGCAGGGACAAGAGCGGATTTCCGGCCGGGACTCTTGTTGCGGTAGCCACCTTCTCAAGTGCAAGGAAATGGATGAAAGGAGAGCGGGAGATCCGCTCTTGCGAATGGATCCGCTATGCCTCGCTTCCGGACGTAAGGGCCGTCGGCGGCATGGGAAAGATGCTGCAGGCCTTCATCGAGGACGTGCATCCGGATGACGTGATGAGCTACGCCGATACTGAATGGACTGACGGAGATGTATACAGGAGGCTTGGATTCAAGGAGGAGAGCCGCAGGAAAGTGGAGGGCCGTCCCGATTGCATCAAGTTCAGGCTGAAGCTTACGGAATATGCGTAAATTCTTGAAATTCTTGTTTATAAAGCTGCCGCTGGCATTCATACTGCTGACGGTGCTCTGGGTCGTCGTCTTGAAATGGGTCCCGGTCTGGGTTACGCCCCTCATGATAAAAAGGAGCATAGAATACCGCGAGGATAAGGATTTCAAGACGCAGAAGAAATGGAAAAGCCTCAAGGACATTTCGCCTGAACTGGTTCGGGCAGTGATTGCCAGCGAGGACAACCGCTTTGCCGAGCACGACGGATTCGACCGCGTAGAGATCCGCAGGGCCATCGATGACCATAAGAAGAAAGGAAAGAGACTCCGCGGCGCAAGCACTATCAGCCAGCAGACAGCCAAGAATGTGTTCTGCTATCCAAGCCGCACCATGGTCAGGAAAGGATTCGAAGCATATTTCACCTTCCTCATCGAGAAGATCTGGGGGAAGGAAAGGATAATGGAAGTGTATCTGAACGTCGCTGAAATGGGTAAGGGCATCTATGGAGCAGAAGCCGCCGCCCAGAAACACTTCAGGCATGACGCCGCATCTCTTTCGAGAAGGGAATCATGCCTGATAGCAGCCTGTCTTCCAAACCCTATTAAAAGAAACGCCGGGAGGCCATCAAACTATGTAAGCATGCGCGCATATACCATTGCAGCGCTGGAGTCCAAGCTTGAGTACCCGGCCTGGGTCAGGAGAAAGTAATTACCTTGTCATACGGTCAAGCACCAGCTCTACAAGCTTGCGTACCTGCGGCTTGTAGTCCGGGTTGCTGCTCTGAAGATAGCGGTTTGCTATGGCGCAGCATACCGTGCAGGCGTTGTGGCCGAGAAGGGCGGCAAGACCTGCGAGAGGAGCGCTTTCCATCTCGAAGTTGGTGATTCTGGCTCCTTCGAAACGGAAGGACTCGATCTTGTCAAGCATCTCCGGCATGGCGAGAGGGAGACGCACCACCCTGCCCTGAGGGCCGTAGAAGCCCGGTGCAGATATGGTCATACCCTTCACGGTGCAGTCAGCGAAACGGTCGATGATCTTCTGGCTGGCCTTCACGAAATAAGGGGACGGGAGACTCTTCTCCCAGCCCATGTGCTCCTTGAACGCCTTCTCGATCTCCGGCATGGCCACCTTGTTCCTGTCAGCGTACCAGTTGAGCACTCCGTCGAAACCGACGGATACGTGGGCAAGAACGAAAGAACCGAGCGGAATGTCGGCATGAAGGGCGCCGGATGTTCCGAGACGGATTATATTCAAAGCCTTGTGCACAGGCTTGACCTCACGGGTCGCAAAATCAACGTTGGCGAGAGCGTCAAGCTCCGTCATCACGATGTCGATGTTGTCCGGGCCGATACCATGTGAAAGCACCGTAAGCCTCTTTCCATTGTATTTTCCGGTCACGGAGACGAACTCCCTTGAAGCATGACGGAATTCGATATCAGTAAGGTATTCCGCGATCATGTCGACACGGCCGGGGTCTCCGACCATGATAACCTCATCAGCAAGCTCTTCCGGCTTGATGTGGATATGAAACGCCGATCCGTCGGCGTTTATGATCAATTCTGATTCCGGTATTCTCATATCGATATGTATTAAAAAGTCCTGATAAATATGAATGTTAAAGAACAAAAATAGGTTTTTATTTCGGGATTTCCTATTTTTGTCCTCCGAATCAAAGAATCATAAGTTATGTGGCAAAGAGCTCAGACCCTATATCTCGCGATCGCGACAATACTCATCGGACTGATGTTTTTCATGGACAAGGCAGTGGTCATGGCTGCTGACGGCAGCGTCGCCCAGGCCTTCGGATTCACATCCTATGTACCATACGCCATCCTTCTGGCGATCATAACCTTCCTCAACATACTCGCCCTTACCACTTACAAGATAAGGGTGTTCCAGATGAGGACTGCAGCCCTCTCGGCCATAATCACCATCGCCCTCCAGGCATGGCTCGCCGTCGATTTCGCCAGCACCCATACCCAGATGGTATTCAAGGTCGCAGCCATATTCCCTCTTCTCGCGGTAATAATGGACCTGCTCGCCGTCAGAGGCATACTGGCAGACCAGATGCTAGTGGAGAGCGCATCGTCCCTCCGCAAATCCCGCAGGGAGCGCAGAAAATAATCAGGAATTGAAAAGCCCGGAGACTATCGGGCTGAATTGAAGCGGGCAAGAACATTGTCCGCGTATGTCTTCGTCACCGGAATCGGCTTGATATAGTCATTGTCGAGGTCAAGCTCGTATCCTTCGATTTCCTTGCGGAGCACCCGGACCTTGTCCATGTTGACGATATACTTGCGGTTGCACCTGACGAGGCTGCTTCCCTTGAAACTCTCCTCGACCGTCTTCAGGCGGCAGCGGAGCATATAATGGGTAAGAGCCCCCTTGGCATCGCAGTACCAGACGCGGATATAGTTGTCCTCCGACTCTATATAGAAGAGATTGGAGAGGCTTACGGACATCTTCAGCACTCCGTTGTTGTCGAAAAGGGTGACTTTCTGCTCATCCTTCGGCGACACGGGAGTATCCGAAACCACGTTGCTGTAGTTCATGAGCCTGATGGTCTTGTTCTTGTCGATGATGGCGAATACCATTCCCGCGATAATGTAAGGGATGATCAGCGAGACGAAACAATATACGAAGGCATTGAAGAAGATCGCCGCGAACGAGTCTATCTCAAGATGGATGATTCCGAGATCGTCTCCCCTGATTGAAAAGCCGGTATAGAGCAGACAGATTATGATGACCTCGGCCAGATTCCACATGACATACTGGAAAAACGTCATCTCGAACGAATTCCTTGTATAATACATGATATGCTTGCTCAATATTACGAAGAGCAGGCTCAATGTATAGAAAGCCGCAGTATAGGCGAAAGCCTGCGACGTACCGAGAGCGAACCATGCATTATGGGAGAACGGGATACTCACCAGCATGAACACCAGCGAGAAGAATGCCGTAAAGGTCACGGTCGATATTAGCTGATATTTCGCCCTGAAATAGGACGGGATGATTTTTCCTTTAGCCATCTTACTATAGTTGCACGTCTGTCAAATAATGCAAATATAGTTTATTTTCGGAGTTATGCAATCTTTTATTTCGCCACACATAACGCATTTTTACCACCGGAAACGAACAAATACGCCATTATCGGCTCGTTTACCACATTAATTTCCCCAATTATTCAAACTGTTCTATTTTTGTCCCGATAAAATACAACCGACAATCAGAACATCGTACTGAAAACCTTACTAAAATGAAGATACTCGGAACGGGAAGCGCCCTTCCCAAAAAGATTGTGACCAACGACATGCTGTCCGAATTCCTGGACACAAGCGACGAATGGATCGTTCCAAGGACCGGCATCCGCAGCAGGCATGTGATCTCAGACGAGAATATCGAAGATCTCGGCACCGAGGCAGCCCTCAAGGCTCTTGAGATGTCTGGAGTCAAACCGGAGGAAATCGACTATTTCGTCTGCTCCAACGTTGTCTCCGATTTCATCACCCCGGGGCTCAGCTGCGTCATCGCATCCAAGATCGGGCTCACCTGCCCATGCATTGACATCAACGCCGCATGTCCCGGATTCATCTATGCCCTCGACATCGCCGAGACCCACTATCTCGCAGGAGCAGTAAAGCATGTGCTCATCGTATGCGCCGAAGAAGCCACCAGGATGGTGGACTGGAGCGACAGGTCTACCTGCGTGCTGTTCGGCGACGGCGCCGCTGCGGTAGTGCTTGGAGAAGGCGACAACATCAAGGGTCTCAAGCTCCACAGCCAGCCGTCTCCTGACAAGATACTCATGAAGCGCAAGCTCATGCCTACCCCTTACATCACCAAGGAGGACGAGGACTTCGCGATGCAGATGAAGGGCCGCGAGGTGTTCAAGTTCGCGGTTCAGGCATCCACCACCGAGGTGGAAGCTCTGCTGAACGAGCTCAAGATAGACAAGAAAGACGTCTCGTATTACATGGTACACCAGGCTAACCTGCGTATCATCGATGCCATAAAGAACTACCTCGGAGCAGAGGACAGCAAGTTCCCGACGAACATCGAAGACCACGGCAACTCGTCATCGGCGTCATGCGCCATCCTACTCGATGAATATAACCGCAAGGGAACCTTCAAGAAAGGCGACCTACTCGTGTTCAGCGCCTTCGGAGCAGGCCTCCTCTCGGGCGTGGCAGTAGTCGAGTGGTAAAAAATAATTCTTATATTTGCATGTTGTATTAAAACTTATAGACCATGATTAAAAGCAAAATTTGTGACATCCTCGGCATCGAACGTCCTATATTTCAGGGCGGTATGGCCTGGATAGCAGATGCAAAACTGGCCGCAGCGGTTTCAAACGCCGGCGGTCTTGGAATCATATCATCAATCAACTTCGGAACTGAGGCCGTCAGGGCTGAAATCCGTAAATGCCGCGAACTGACCGACAAACCTTTCGGCGTGAACATCATGCTCATGGCTCCTAACGCAGCCGAAGTGGCAGACATGGTGATCGAGGAAGGTGTAAAGATACTTACGACGGGCGCAGGTTCCCCTAGCCCATATATGGAAAAATGGAAAGCTGCCGGGATCAAGGTCATTCCTGTAGTCGCTTCCGTGGCGTACGCCCTCAAGATGCAGGAGCTCGGAGCTACCGCAGTCATCGCAGAAGGCGCAGAGTCCGGCGGACATATCGGTGACATCCACACCATGTCCCTCGTACCGCAGATCATCGACGCCCTCGACATCCCTGTGATGGCAGCCGGCGGTATCTTCGACGGACGCGGAGCAGCAGCAGCTTTCATGCTTGGCGCATGCGGCGTGCAGGTAGGAACACGATTCCTCATCGCCGACGAGTGCCACATACACGAGAACTACAAAGAGCGCCTTATCAAGGCTACCGAAATAGGTACCATGGTTACCGGCAAGTCTCTCGGAGACGCCTGCCGCTGCCTCAAGAACCCGTTCGCGAAGAAGTTCTTCAAGATGGAGTACGATCCTGAGGTTCCGAAGGAGGAAGTGCTCAAGTTCGGTACCGGAGCCGTGCGCAAGGCCGTGTTCGACGGAAACATCAACGAAGGAAGCATGCTTGCGGGTGAGGTAGCCGGAATGATCAAGAAGAAAGAAACCGCCGCTGAGATCGTAGAAGATATAATCGGAGGGGCTGAAAAGCTTTTGGCAGGAGCCAAAGACCTCCTTTACTAATAAATGAATATGGAAAATAAAAGAGTAGTTGTAACAGGAATGGGTGTCGTTTCCTCCATCGGAAATGACGTTCCAACATTCTGGAAGAACCTCCTTGACGGAGTATGCGGTATCGAAGTAATCGACGAGTTCCCGACAGAGAACCTTCCGGTAAAGATTGCCGGTAAAGTCAAGAATTTCGAGCCTGAGAAATACGGTATGGACAAACCGTTCATACGCAAGCAGGACCTCTTCACCCAGTATGGTGTCGCAGCCGCTTATCAGGCAATGGAAGACGCCGGACTTCACTCCGACGGAGAAAATAAAAACATAGAACCATTCAGACTCGGCGTATATGTCGGTTCTGGTATCGGCGGATTCGAGGTACAGTACCGCGAGACCGCAAAGATGATCGAGGATCCGTCAGGACAGTGGATTTCTCCGCTCTTCATCCCGACAATGATCTCCAACATCGCTGCCGGCCACATCGCCATCAAGCATAATGCCCAGGGCCCGTGCCTCGACATCGTCACCGCTTGCGCAACATCGTCCCACTGCCTCGGAGAGGCCATGAGAGCCATCCGCCACGGATACGCTGACGCAATCATCGCCGGAGGCTGCGAGAATGCAACTATTCCTCTCGGAATCGCAGGCTTCGCCAACGCCAAGGCTCTCTCAAGGGCTGACGACCCTAAGTACGCTTCCCTTCCATTCAACAAGAACAGGCAGGGCTTCGTAATGGGTGACGGCGCGGGTATCCTCGTCCTCGAGGAATATGAGCACGCCAAGGCTCGCGGTGCCAAGATTTACGGTGAGATGGTCGGCTACGGCAACACTTGCGACGCATACCACTCTACGGCTCCAAGGCCGGACGGAACCACCCAGGCTAAATGTATCAATCTCGCCCTCGAAGAGGCCGGATTTGACGAGAAGAAGGACAACCTTTACATCAATGCCCACGGTACCGGTACCCACCTCAACGACGTTGCTGAGACAACAGCATACAAGATCGCCCTCGGCGACTTCGCATACAAGGCTCACATCAGCTCCATCAAGTCAATGACCGGACATATGTTCGGAGCCGCAGGCGCAGCAGAAGCCATCGCCACAGTGCTTGCCCTCAAGAACGGAATCATTCCTCCGACAATCAACCTCGACTGTCCGGATCCTGAGTGCGACCTTGACTATACTCCTAACAAGGCTCTCAAGAGCGACATCACCCTCGGTATCTCCGACTCCCTCGGATTCGGCGGTCACGATGCCTGCATCGCCTTCAGGCCTTACAAGGACTAAACCTTCATACAGACGAACTAAACCCTTACCAAATGAACAAAGAAGAAATCAAACAGTTTCTGCCACACAGGGAGCCGATGCTTCTTGTGGAGGAATGTGAGATGGACGAGAATGGCGTAGGACATGCCAAATATCGCATCAAGGAAGACGAGTTCTTCACCAGGGGCCACTTCCCGGGCAACCCGATCGTGCCGGGAGTGATCCAGTGCGAGATCATGGCCCAGAGCTGCGCTGTCCTCGTAAAAGACGACATTCCTGGTCATATCACCCTCTATGCGGGTATCGACAAGGTGCGCTTCAAGAATGTGGTTAAGCCGGGAGATCTCTGCGAGATCACCTGCACACTCCTCGAGAAGAGAGCAAACCTCTACTTCTGCAGCGCCAAGCTCGAAGTTGAAGGCAAGCTCTGCTGCAAAGGAGAAATCACCTTCGCTCTCGTTCCTATCCAGCAGTAATCTGCAAGTTCATATAATTGCCGGCGGCCTTATGAGGCTGCCGGCTTTTTGTTATCCAAAATATTCGTATCTTTGCAAACTGTATTGCCATCTTACCAGCGCGATGAGTTACAGGATCGTTGAAGTAGCAAGCAGAAAGGATTTGGACAGATTTGTCAGGTTCCCTGACGACCTGTACCGGAGTTGCGGACAATATGTCCCTGCGCTTCACAAAGACCAGAAAGACTCCCTCACAAAGGTCTCGACGCTGAGCTACTGCGAGAGGAAAATGTGGCTGGCGATGGACGGAGACAAGGTTGTCGGGCGTATCTGCGGCATGGTCAATCCCAGATACAACGAACTGTACGGGAAGAAACTCGCCCGGTTCGGATGGTTTGACACCATCGACGACATCGAAGTGGCAAAACTGCTGCTCTGCACGGCCGAAGACTGGGCAAGGCAGATGGGCATGACCGGCATCCACGGTCCTCTCTACTACAACACCCTCGGAAAGCAGGGCATGCTGGTAGAAGGTTTCGACCGCCTCCCGGTATTCAACACTCTCTATAACTACAGTTACTACAACGACTTCGTAACTGGACTGGGATATGAGAAAGAGTGTGACTGGCTGGAATACAGGATGGCTGCGGACCAGGACGTGCCTGAAAAGATGCAGAAGATGTCCTCGATCCTCATGGAGAAGCATGACCTCCATGAAGCCGACATAGACATACTGAAGAAAGACAAGGAACAGGTCAGGAGGTTTTTCCAAGCCTACAACGAAAGCTTCGCCGGGAACGTACATAACTTCATACCGTTCACCGATGCGGAAATAGAAGAAGAGGCTGCGACTTTCATCCCGTTCCTCAGCAACCGGACATCAGTAGTGCTGATGGACGGAGACGAAAACCTGGTGGCGTTCGGGATTGCCGTCCCGGACCTCTCCAAAGCCTTCCAGAAAGCACGCGGAAAGCTCTTCCCTACCGGATGGTTCCACTTGCTCAGGGCTCTGAAGGACTATGAGACCATGGATCTCATGATCACGGGAGCCGTACCGGAATGGCAGAACACCGGGATATCAGCTGTGCTGCACTGCATGATGTCCCGCAAATTCAAGGCGCTCGGATCCAGATGGGCCATCGCCAACCCCCAGATAGAGACCAACATAGCCGTCAACGTCTGGGCAAAATATGGCGTCAGCGAATTATATTGCAGACGTCGCTGTTACATTAAGAAACTGATTTGACATATGGCAGAAAACTCACTTTTGGAGAAGGTTCTCAGCCTTCAGGAAAGATACGGAAAGCTTCAGGAGCAGCTCGCTGATCCCGAGGTGATGTCCGACATGAAGAAATTTGTCCAGCTCAACAAGGACTACAAGGAACTTGAGCCTATCATCAAGGCCGGACTGGAGTATAAGAAAATGGTGGAAGAGCTTGCTTCTGCCAAGGACATACTCATAAACGAGAAAGATGACGAGCTCAGGGAGATGGCGCGCGCCGAGATCGCTGAGATCGAGCCGCAGCTTCCTGAGATGGAGCAGAACATCAAGCTCCTCCTCATCCCTGCGGACCCGGACGACGGCAAGAACGCGATGATAGAGATCCGCGGCGGCACCGGCGGCGACGAGGCTGCCATCTTCGCCGGAGACCTCTTCAGGATGTATTCCAAGTTTGCGGAGAGCCGCGGCTGGAAGCTCGAGGTCACCGACCAGGCTCCAGGCACGTCCGGAGGATACAAACAGATCGTGTTCAAGCTCTCAAGCAGCACCGACGGTGTCTATGGCATCATGAAATATGAGTCCGGAGTCCACCGCGTGCAGCGTGTCCCTCAGACCGAGACCCAGGGCAGGATCCAGACTTCCGCAGCGTCCGTTGCAGTCTTCCCTGAGGCAGGAGAGTTCGACATCGAGCTCAACATGAGCGATATCCGCAAGGATACCTTCTGTTCTTCAGGACCTGGAGGCCAGGGCGTGAACACCACCTACTCGGCCGTCCGACTCACCCACATCCCTTCAGGAATCGTGGTACAGTGCCAGGAGGAGCGTTCCCAGCTCAAGAACCTCGACCGCGCCATGGAAGAGCTCCGTACCAGGCTCTACAACATGGAGCACCAGAAATATCTCGACGAAATCGCATCAAAGCGTAAGACAATGGTTTCCACCGGAGACCGTTCCTCCAAGATCCGTACATACAACTATCCACAGTCCCGCGTTACCGACCACCGTATCAACTGGACCATGTACAACCTGCCTGTATTCATGGACGGAGACATCCAGGAATGCAT
>JAEEGL010609432.1_pt1 | contig 11423 bp, 11 predicted proteins | sample 9134231 | NCBI WGS metagenome assembly JAEEGL01 (sample SAMN16246548, study PRJNA631951) | gut metagenome | biome: gut microbiome; feature: rumen; material: fiber-attached | host: Bos | place: Iran: Karaj | collected 2018-10
CAGAAGGACCAGATTCTTATGTTCCTTATGGTATTTTAGGTGAAGTAGATTGTGCTGAACTTTGTAGTAATGCAAGTGGTGTAGTTGTTACTAATAAAGCTGGTAAATACAAATACCGAGCCTATTGAAAGTGTAGTGATTATGAAACAAAGTTAGTTTCCAATAGTGAAAAATATATTACTTTAACTGGAGACTCTGTAGTTATTTTAAACTCAGGAGAAATCTATGAAGAAAAAGGCTATTATAGTGATGACGTTGTTGAAGTTGTAACTGAAGGTCAAGTTCAAAGGACACCTGGTATATATACAATCAACTATCGCATCATCGATGAAGGAACTGAAAAGCAAGTCGTAACAAGAAAAGTAATTGTTACTGAATTTGATAAAGAAACAACTAATAGTGGTGTTACAGATAGTGTTGAGCCAACTTTAAAACTATTAGGAGATACCATCATGATTCTCGAAAAAGGCGAGAAGTATGAAGAACCAGGATATAAAGCAGTAGACTATGTAGATGGTAAAATAAGTAGAAAAGTTAAGAGAACAGATACAGTTGATGATAGCAGGATTACTAAATCAATTGGTACTTATGTTTTAACATATAGTGTAACTAACTCTAGAAACAGGACAGCAGTTAAAACAAGAACAATTAAGGTTGTTCAAAAGAAAAGTGATGTTGTAGTTGAGTCATCAATTAAAAAGCAAACCAAAGGATTTGTTATAACTCTTAAAATAAGTGGATCAGGTTATACTCAAACAATACTACCAGATGGTACGAAAGAGACAGCAACGACTATAACCTATAAAGCATCTAAGAACTCTACATATCGTTTTGCAATATATGATCTTTACAATAACGTTTATATAAGAGATGTTGATGTTAATGGAATTGATATTGCACCACCAACAGGTACTTGTGTTGCATCAGTTTCACCAACTGGATCAAATGTATTTGTAAGTGCAAGTGATAAAAGTGGTATTAAATCATATAATTTCATAATTGATGGTGAAACTAAAGAAGCAACTACATCGTCATATTCGACTTCAAAAATACTTAAAACAGCAAAAGTTCAAGTAACCGATATCTACGGAAATAATGATACATTCGTGTGTCAAATAAATAAGGTAACAGGTCACGGAAGTATGACCAATGGAATTATGAATATTCCAGCATTCTATCAAACAATGTATACAAAACCAATCAGATGGTATGGTGGAACAACAACTGTAAAAGGATTTGGTTGTGGACCGACATCAGTATCAATGGTTGTTGCATATTTAACAGGAAATGTAAGCCAGAATCCACAATTAATAATGGAAGATTTAGTTAAGCAAGGATACTTCCATGGAAATGGTTTTGGTAAAGCTGCTTTAACAAAAGCAGCAGCTAAATATGGTGTTACTTGTGAATGGAAGAGTTTAAATGAAGCTACTCTAAAAGACACATTAAGAAGTGGGCAGCCAATAATAGCATTCGTTGGTAAAAATGCTTTTGGTATTTATACTGGACACTATATCGTATTAAAGGGTGTTACAAGTGATGGTAAAATTGCTGTAAACGATCCATATAGTGAAAAAGTAACTAAAAAAACATGGGATGCTAATAAAGATATCATAAAGAAAACAAGAGATACAAAATCTTTTGCAGTATGTCATTAAAAAGATATGAAAAATATCTTTTTTTTGTTATAATAAAAATGGTGATAATATGAATTCTATAGAAAGTGAAGATAAGTTAAAAACTATAATTAAATATGGAAAATACATTCTTCTATTAACAATCATAGTTATCATTTTGTTTTCTTTAAAGAGTTGTAAAAGGGGTTATAACGATATTGAAAGTGAAATGATATTAGCAGCAAAACAATATGTTGCTGATAGAAATATGAATGTAACTAACCAAGATTTTATTCCAATTACAAGTTTAGGTGAAATCGAAGGAACTGAACTTTGTAGTAAGGCTAGTGGTGTAATAGTCAAGAATGATAATGGTACTATAAAGTATTTACCATATCTAAAATGTGACAATTATGAATCAACAATTCAAGAAACTAAAACTAAATATATAACATTACTAGGTGGCAATATCGTTATCTTAAATAAGGGAGAAGTATATGAAGAAAAGAACTATACTTTAACAAGAGATGCTGATGTTGTAATAACAGGTAAAGTTGGAACTGAACCAGGAGTTTACACTCTTAGTTATAAGGTATACGATGGTGATTTAAAAGAAACTGTATATCGTACAGTAATTGTAACTGAAAACGATAAAGGTGAAAATGTAACACCACTCAAGAATCGCGAAGAACCAACTTTAACTCTAAAAGGTGATAAAGAAATAGTTCTTCAAGTAAATCAAAAGTATCGTGAAGAAGGATATACAGCAATTGACTTTGAAGATGGTAAAATAAGTCGTCAAGTTAAAGTAGAACCAGATCCTGAAAAGATCGATACTAGAAAACCGGCAATTTATGCAATTACATATAGTGTAACTAATTCAAAAGGAAAAACAGCAATAGCTACACGTACAATTACAGTTGTAAAGTATAAAGCTGACTTAGATATAACAATAACAAAGAGTACTGAAGAAATAACTCGTGAAGTAAAATTAACAATTGATATTAAAGGTCAAGGATATAACCGTATTGTTAAACCAGTTAATGAAATCAGTAGACATTATGATTATACAGTAAGAAATAATGGTTCATATCAATTTGTAATTGAAGATATCTATAAGAACAGAATTGTTAAAGAAGTTCAAGTAAATAATATTGATAATATTCCACCATCTGGAACTTGTTCAGCATTGGTACAAGGAAGTAACACTACAGTAGATGTAAGTGCAAGTGACAATAAAGGTATAGCAGGATATAGTTATATCTTAGATGGAACAGCAACTGAATATAAGAAAGAGACTAATTATAAAGCTAGTCAAAAATCATCTGCTGTATCTGTTAAAGTAAAGGACTTAGTTGGAAACGAAACAACATTAAAATGTGAAGTAACAATTAAAGAAGAACCAACGGTATCAGGACGTCCACCAGGAAGTTCAACTGTTATTGATTCAACTGAATATGTATTAGTATCAGCAAAGAATGATACAATTGAATTTGCTCAAACAGTTAAACGATTAAGAGTTGCTCAAAACGATCCGCCAGGATATCCAGATATGTGTTTATCATTTGCATACTATCATGCATATAATTTATATAATGGAGATAACATAAATGGTATGAGTGCTCCAGCTGCATCTAAATATATGTATGCTGGTCGTTTCCATGAATTCAAAAATGATGATAAACAAGTTGTATTAGCAAAAGTATATGAACTTATCAATGCAGGACAACCAATGGTTATTCATGTAAATGGTAATAAAGCAGGAACATCTCGTCACTATGTAACAGTAGTTGGATATAAAAAATCAGTTACATCAGGTGAGACAATGAGTGAACAAGATTTACTTATAATTGACTCATATGATGGCGACTTAGAACGTATGGACCGTGACACATCAAGATTCATGATATCTGGATATGATACAGGTCGTACAACATATGGTTATCAATTATACATATTGAAATAAAAGATACAAAAGTATCTTTTATTTTGTTATAATATAAAATGAGGTGTAAATATGAATGATGTTAAAATTACAGATATAGATTTTCAAGGAAGAGGAATAGCTAGAATTGATAATATAGTTACATTTGTAGATAATGCCTTAAAAGGTGAAGTAGTTGATATTGAAATAACTAAAAAGAGTAAAAAATTCTATGAAGGAAGAACTTTAAACATTAAGAAAAAAAGTTCAAAAAGAGTAGAACCATCTTGTCCATACTACCAATTGTGTGGTGGCTGTGACCTAATGCATATGGATTATCAAAATCAATTAGACTTCAAAAAAGATAAAGTAAAAACAACATTAAAGAAGTTTGCTAATCTAACACCTAAAATAGAATCAATTATTCCTTCAGATGAAATATTTAACTATCGTAATAAAATAACATTTCATGTTTCAAATGATATTGGTTTCTTTGAAAAAAGAACTAATGATTTTGTCAAAGTTGATAACTGTTTAATATGTGATTTAAACATAAATAAGTTAATCAAAAAACTAAAAAAATTAGATTTAAAATATATTACTAATATAACAATCAAAGTATCTAAACAAACATTAGAAAAAATGATTATTATAGAAGCAACTAAAGATATAGATATAGAACCACTTAAGAAATCAGGTTCAGTTTATTTAAAAGTTAAAGATAAATACATTCATAAAGCAGGTAATAAGAATATTGCTGAAAAAATGAATGATTATGTATTCTATATATCACCATCATCATTCTTTCAAGTAAATACATTTCAAGCAATTAAACTCTATGATAAAGTTAAGGAATATGCCAAATTAACAGGAAATGAAAATGTTCTAGATCTTTATTGTGGAACAGGAACAATTGGTATTTATTTAGCAAATGAAGCTAAAAAAGTATATGGAATTGAAATAAATGAAGATGCTATTAAAGATGCCAATTACAATAAAAAAATTAACAATATTAAAAATATTGAATTCTATGCTTTAAATGCAAATCAATTCTTAAGTAAAATAAAAGATAATATTGATGTTTTAGTAGTTGATCCACCAAGAGGCGGGTTAGATAAAAAAACAATCAATTCTATTCTAAAATTAAACCCAACAAGAATCGTTTATGTATCTTGTGATGTTGCAACATTAGCTAGGGACTTAAATATCTTAAAAGAGAACTATGATGTTTTAAAAGTAGCACCAGTTGATATGTTCCCAAATACATGCCATGTAGAAAGTATCACGGTCCTTGAGAGGAGATAAATATTATGGGATATATAATGAATTTAAGAGAAAAAGTTGGACATAGTCCACTTATAGGTGTTGGAGCAACAACACTAGTATTTAATAGTAAAAATGAATTACTTCTTAATCTTAGAGGTGATACAAATAATTGGGGCATTCCAGGTGGTTCAAAAGAATTAAATGAATCATTAGAAGAATGTGCAATAAGAGAATTAAAAGAAGAAACAAACATTAATGTAAATGATTTAGAATTAATAACAGTATTATCTGGTAAAGAGTATTATTTTAAATATCCAAATGAAGATGAATTGGATTGTGTTATAGCATTATATAAAGTTTCAAATTATGAAGGTGAATTAAATATAAATGATGGAGAAAGTAAAGAATTAAAATTCTTCTCATTAGACAATTTACCAGAACTAGAATCACGAGCAAAAGCAATAATAGACAAAATTAAAAGTGGGATAATTGAACTATAATGACATGTCAAAAACCCACGTTCTAGCCATTGCGAAAGTATCACGGTCCTTGAGAGGAGATAATTATGAAAGCAGGAACATTTGTCAATTATCAATTAGCTGAAGCAATTTTATTACTTCATAGATTTCAAAGAGAAAATAAAAGTTTAGAAGAATTTGAAGTAGAATTTAAAAAGTTAAAACAAAAATGGAAAACAGATGTTGTACCATCCACAGGTACACTAGTTCCAGATTTATATATTATGCAAGATCTTAAAGTTGAACAATTACAGCAACTGGATAAAGAATTGCAAGAGTATGATACTTACACTACTGAAAACGCAGCTTGTATGCAAAATATAATAAGAATGACAACTGATGGTAATATATATTTTGATTTTTCTGCATTAGATCTTATAGTTAATCTTGCGAGAGAAAATGGTAAGAAAGTTATAATTGACTCTGTTGTAGTCTTTGGTGATCATTTTCCTGAAATATTTAAGGGTTTAAAAAAAGAAAAATTAACATCCCTTATTAGTTACTATATTTCAGAACTAACTTCAAGATATGGAGACGATATGGCAAGAATAGATGTGTTAAATTCTATATTTGAAAGAAAAGACATTAAAAGTAGAGATGGAATGGCAGTAGAAGACTTCTGGATAAGCATCTTTGGTAATAATTATGGTAAAGAAATAATAAATATTTGTAGATCATCTTTAAAAAAAGATATTCCATTATGTTGGAATGATTTTTATATCACTAATCAAAGATACGCTGATAGAAAAAATAGGTTCTTATCAACAATAGCTAATATAGAAAACTTGGACATTATTGGAATCCAAGATACTTTTCAAGATTCTGCCGATCCTGAATATACTCTTAGCGTATTAGAAGAAATTGAAAAAATGTGTCTTTCAGCAAACAAAAAAGTATCTATAACAGAATTAAGTTGTAGATTGAGTAAAAATACAGTTCTTGAATTATATGACACTTTTAAAAACAATCCAACACAAATGGGTGTAACTCAATCAAATATAGAAGAAAGAATTAATTCTCTAATTGAACATATAATAAAATATGTAAATGAATCACCAGTTTTTACTTCAGTTGAAGGAAGACTGTCAAAAGAATTTGATTTCAATGCATTCCTTCCAGAATTGGAAGAACTAAGAAAAAATGGAATTCAAATAAATACTGTTGGTAATAATTGGAAAAAATTATTACCGACAGTAGCTCTACTTGAAAGGAGATAAAATATGGAGAAGTTTAAAAAAATGAGAGAATATACCCATGAGGAGTTTGTACAATTAATCCAAAGTTTGAACGAAAAGCAATTATTAGAACTAAGTGCAAAACACGGAGGATATCCAGTTCTATTTAGAATGGCTTTAGATGATAGAATAAGTCATATTCCTTTTATTCAAACTGGCTCATCAGTTATTATTAGAAATGAAAATGGTGAAATATTATTACAAGAAAGAACGGATAGAAATCAATGGGGATTACCTGGTGGTTGTCAGGACTTAGGTGAAGACCTAAGATTCACTGCAGTAAGAGAAGCTTATGAAGAAACTGGAATCTTATTGAATCCTGAGAAACTAGAATTAATTGACACTTTATCTGGTGAAGCTAGAAAGAATAGTTATCCTAATGGAGATATTGTTTATAATAACTCATCTCTTTATCTAGCCGATGTTAATATGGTAGATGCTTCTAATTTAAAAGGTGATTCTGAAACTAAGAGATTAAAATTCTTTAATCCTGAAGAATTACCAGAAAATTTGATGGATAGAGATCTAATAGAAGCTTATTTAAAGTATTTAAGTAGAAAACATTTAAGATAATCAAAAAAAGTAGTGTACACTACTTTTTTAAATAGATGTTATAATGGAATTGGTGAATACTATGAATGCTGATTTATATGAAATGATATTTAAAAGAAAATCTTTTCATCTATTTAGAAATATTGGAAATGAGCATATTACTGAAGCTGAATTAGAAGATATTGAAAAAGAGCTTTCTAAATTAAAACCATTAATAGAAGATATCAAAATAAAAATAAAAATAGTAAAAAAAGAATCTATTTTAAGAGGACAAGAATATTGCATATTATTCTATTCTGAAAAGAAAGATAATTATCTACAAAACATTGGATATTTAGGTGAACAACTTGATTTGTATCTAGTATCTAAAAATATTGGAACACTTTGGTATGGAATAGGTAAACCAGATGAAAAAGAAATAGATGGTTTAGATTTTGTTATAATGATTGCTATTGCTAAAGTAGATTCACCAGATAAGTTTAGAAAAGATATGTATAAAAGTAAAAGAAAAGAAATGTCAGAAATATGGGTTGGAGATAACTATTTAGATATTGCAAATATCGTTAGATTTGCGCCAAGTGCATGTAATACTCAGCCTTGGAAAGTAGAAGCAACTGAAAATGAAATAAAAGTATATAGATATCGTAAAGAAGGAAAAAGAGGAATCATGCCCAAAGATAAAGTTATTTACTATAATCAAATAGATATTGGTATATTTTTATGTTTCTTAGAATTATGTTTAGAGCATAATAACATTCATTATAAAAAGAAATTATTTATAGAAGAAAATCATGAAAAAGAAAACAATTTAACAGCAATATATCAAATTTGAATTAGAACTAATACGTAAATAAATTGCGGAAGTCTTAATATATATGATAGGAGATAAAAATGAAAAGAGTAAATAAAGATTTAAAAAAATACATTGAAGAAAATATCTTTCCAAAATACGATAGATTCTATTCTCATGGAATGATACATATTAATAATGTTATTGAAAATATGTTAATGTTAGCTGATTATTATAATTTGGATTGTAATATGGCCTATACAATAGCAAGTTATCACGATTCAGGACTGGGTATAGATAGAGAAAATCATGAATATGAATCAGGAAAAATACTAATTCAAGATAAAAAATTAAAAAAGTACTTTAGTGATGAACAACTATTTATAATGAAAGAAGCGATTGAAGATCATAGAGGTTCTAGGAAAACAAGACCTAGAAATATTTATGGAGAATGTGTATCTGATTCTGATAGAGACTTTGATATCAAATTGTTAGTAAAAAGACAAATATCTACATCGATCAAACACTATCCAAATTACAATTTTGAAGAACATTTTGAAAATTGCTATAACTATATCTGTAAAAGATTAAATTCAAATGGTAGTTTTAATCTATGGACAAACAATCCTACTTTAATAGAAAGAAGAGATAAATTCCAAGAAGAATATTTAAATAAAGAGTATGCTAAATCAATATATAAAAAAGAATGGGATAAGATCACTAAAGATGGTACATTTGAAAAAATAATAAATTACTACGAAGATTATTAATAAATAGTAATTATTTCTAAACATAAATACAAGATTTTTGTTTGAAACGTAGGATATTTTATGTAAAATCTATTCCAAAAAGGAGAATTAGTATGGATAAACAATTATATGGAGAAATACTATTTTTAGGTAAATGTAATTATAACTGCTACTATTGTTTAAAACAAGAAATGAATCATTTACAAGAGAAGAAAGAAAATCATTAACTTTTTACATAAAATTTGAATAAAGAAAAAACACTCTTGTAGTGTTTTATATTGATGAGTTTGTTGGATTTTCATATTCCTTTTTCATTACTTTAGGTCGATCTTGTTTTCTTCTTTTCATAGCTGCTGTTGTTAGTCTCCAAACGTCATTATTCACATGAACTACAGTCCATAGAGGCTTATCATCTTCAAAAGATTGATGTACAGTGAAGAGAGTAATACTTTCTCCCTTTAGTACACAAAATTTATAATCACATTCTTCTTTATCTTTTATACTTCTAGCAATATCCTCATGCTTAGCATTAATATATACTTCGAATCCTAAAACATTTCCATTTGTAAGGTCGCAATAACCAAGAGCTCTATCTGAATCTAATTCAAATGAAGGCCTCACAATATTTTTTCCAAAAATGAAATTAATCTGATCACTAACAAACTTCGTAGTAAACCTTTCTTCATCTTTTGATAACATTTCTTTAGGATCATCCATTAAATATTCATCTTCTATAACATAAGAAAAATAAATACTAAAAGCATTATAATATGGTTTTATTCCTTCAAACATAAAAGTATGAATATCATGCATAAATCCAAAGTCATCAAACGTTCCTTCTTTTTGAAATACAGCATCTTCAACGACAAGAATATCTATTGGATATTTTACATATCCTCTGTGATAAGAAGAAACCATATTACGAAGAGTTTCGTCACTAAAATTAGGATTTAGTGCTTGAAATTTATCCATCATAATTTGATCTAACTCATCACATAATTTTCTTTTATCTTCTTTTGATATATTATCAATATCGAAGATGGAATTAAAACATAATAAAGCAATTCTAAGTAATCTACAATATTTAATATTTTTATTATTATAATCAAACTTTTCAACTCGAAAATCTTGGTTTCGAATTTCTTCAAATTTAGATTGAACACTTTCTAATGTTACCATAATATCTCCCCCAACGATTATTATAAAAATGAGGATTTGTTTTGTCAACAAAGAATCAAGGAATATATACTCTATAAAAAAAATGATTGAAACTAGAAATTAAACGAATAATATGATATAAAAAATACATAGAAAAAAGAGATTGATTTGATTATTATAGAAAGGAGATTCTTATGAAGAAAAATAAGAAAAATGAAGCAAAAGAAGAAAAGAAAGAAAAAGATGAAGAGAATAATGCTTTAGTGCTTGGTATGTGTATAGGAATTAGTATTGGTACTGCGATTGGAGCTGCTAGTAATAATTTAGCGGTTTGGTTACCAGTTGGTTTATGTGTTGGATTAGCTTTAGGAATGGCATTTAACAATAAAAAGGAAAAATAATCAATTAATTCATATAAAAATAGGAATAAAAACTTATAGATAAAACTATAAGTTTTTTTATGAAACATTAATCTTATCGTATAATACTTATTTTTAATATGATCCTTTGAAATACAACATTTTTATCAAAATTACATGATGATTTATTTCTGATAATTAAGACTAAAAAATATTGAATAAATCACAAATTCGTATTATACTGAAATAGTAAAGTAGAAAAGTATGAAGATACCTTTACAACATAAAAATAATATAAGGGAGGTGAAAAGAAATGAAAGGAGATAAGAAAGTTCTAATTGCAGCTATTTTAGTATTATTACTAACTGTATGCTTTGGTACTTACGCTATTTATAGATCATCAACAGACGCTACAGGTACAATTAGAGCTGCTAAATGGTCCGTAAAAGTAGATGGTACTGATATTGCTACAGCAAATTATACATTTACAGCTGCAGATGTCACTTGGACTTCTTTAACAGGATACAATAATACAATTGCACCTGGATCTACTGGATATATTGAAATTCCAGTTGATGCTGACGGATCTGAAGTTGCTGTAGTTCTTACTGCAGAATTAGGTAGTGTAACTCTACCAACTGGAATGACAGTTGCTTTAGCTTCTGGAAATGATAGTCAAGAAATTGATTATTCTGCAACAGAAGGTGATATGGAAGCAACAGTTAGAATTAATATCGCATGGTCTGGATCTTTAGATGATACTACAGCAAAAGATGGAACAGATGTAGCTGCACAAAATACTACTTTTAGTATTCCAATAACATTAACAGCAAGACAATCATTAGATAGTCATGCATAATTTATAAAACCGAAAAGAGTAATTCAATATTATTCTTTCGATTAAAGTTTATAAATCATTGTAAATTTTAATCGGAAGAATAGTTTTAAGGAAGTGAAAAAATGAATCATTCAGAAAAAAGCAATGAAAACAGTAGAAAAAAAAGAGATAGAATCATTCAAATTATATTAATCATAATCATTATTTTATTATTATTACATAACTGTTCTTTAGTTCAGAAAAAGAGTCGAGATGAGAATAATAAAGCCAATATCATTGATATCACAAATAGTGATCAGTGTTGGGATGAAATAGAACCTATAGATTGTTTAAAAGAGGGGAAAAATGAAAAATGTTTTATTCCTAATTTTGTAGGAAAGAATAAGAAAGATGTATTAAAGTGGCTTAGTTCTATTTC
>JAEEGL010639107.1_pt1 | contig 11423 bp, 6 predicted proteins | sample 9134231 | NCBI WGS metagenome assembly JAEEGL01 (sample SAMN16246548, study PRJNA631951) | gut metagenome | biome: gut microbiome; feature: rumen; material: fiber-attached | host: Bos | place: Iran: Karaj | collected 2018-10
ATAGGCCCGATGCGACAAATAAAGCCATGAAAATAAAGCAAAACTGTCTCATAATCAAATCTTTTAAAGGTTAAAGAAATGGTTTCTATTTGTTTGCAAAAATAATGAATTTATTGACATTCTGTGTAAAGAAAGAAGAAAAATATGTATGAGAGCTTGGAAAACATCTCAAGGGCGTCAGCCAACTTCCACCCCTTAAGAAGCATGGGGGGGGGTAACAGACTGATTATAAGACAGTTAAATAGTGTTCTTACACAAACCACCCCTACCCCTCCTTTGAAAAAGGAGGGGAGACGGCTGGCGCCCTTGAGATGATATGAAGGTGGATTTAGGAATGATTTGGCTTACACTACGCACGTCGACCGTTGGTTCTGTCTTATTTGTGTCCTGAAAGTAATATGTAGGTCTTCAGAAAGAAATTACTATAATTAGTATAATTTCTGACATAATTATAATAATTATTCCAATTTCTTTCTGAAAAGGCCCTTGAGACAATTTCCAATCTTTTAGCGGACGCCAATAATTATTTTCAGTTTTTGATGATTTTGACTGTATGTACCTGTCCTTTGTCGTCAGTGATTTTCATCATATAGACCTCATGGGGTATGAGCGTGCGAACCTGTTTACCGTCTAAGGTGAAGAACTCACGTTTGACCACATTGATGTCTTTCTCATCCCAGATTTTTGTAATTGCCGATATTTCGCCAGTCACAGCGATGCTGAGACGCTGGCTGAAAGTGGCGCCTTCGCTGTCGCTCACGGTCATGGTGATGATGCCTATACCGCCTTGTGTATTGGCATTGACGGTGATGATGCCATCCGTCTGAGAGGCATCAAACAAAGGACTACTGGTATCGACGCTGAAATCAGGAACCTGTTTGTTGCCATTGAATCCGAAAAATCCTTGGAAATAAGGAGCCATATCGAGTGTGGCTGTTTCTCCTGGTTCGATAATGAGATAAGGATGCGCCATGAACTCCAGATAGTCTTCAAGCAAAGTCCATCCGTCGCGGTCGGGATCATCATTGTTGTTGGGCACAGAGGGGTCGCTGCCAACAAGCCGTTCATACCAGTCGGGCATACCGTCTTGGTCGGTATCGAAATCAGCGGGACGCGTCTCCTCAGGATAAACCTCCCAACCGTTCTCATGCTCTGTGATGTCAGCCTCGTTGTCAATCTCGCCTTTGATTTTCGATTTAGAACCGACATAGGTATAAGTGCCGTCGATGGTCTCGCGCACCACGCGCTGATGCTGTTCATCGCGTACAGGCATGGTGGCCCCTCCGTCGCTGGTTACGATTTTAAGCGCTTCGGTGGCAGAGTGAATCGTGGCATAAGAGGGGAAGAGCGGTTCGTTGACCAGATAGTCATAAGTAGTGGGAATATTTCCAGTGGCATTGTAGGTGTCGCCTTTTGCATCTTGTGATAGAGTGTGGTTTTTGTTCTCACGGATGTTGCCTTTGACATAGGCCTGGTCGATGCCGTCGGGGGCGATGCCTGCTTCAAAATCTTGTGTGAAGAGCGTTTTACGACGGGTGTCTGGCCCCATCTTATAGTAATTGTTGACGAAGTTCACTGCATGGCAGTTGCCGTCGGTCGTGCGGTTATGCCAGTTATAGACCACATTATTGAAGAGGTCGAGTCCGCCAATGGGCCTGTTTTGTCCGTCCATGCCACCGCCCATGCTCCAATTACGTCCTTCACAGTGGAGCAACATATTATGGTGCCATGAGCCTTTCTGTCCATCGATGGTGGCAGCATATCCGTGATTGGTGCCGTCATCATAGTTTTTATGTCCAGTGATGCCGAGCGCCTCGACAATCATCGAGTACTGGAATGAGATGTTTTTCGCACCACGTCCTGAGACAGTCTCGTCGGTACCCCATGCGGCCGTGCAGTGGTCAACGATGGTATTGTCGCTTCCTGAGAGTCCCATCGCATTGCCCGTATCCTGACCATAGACACCCAATCCGCGTTTGAAGCGCACAAACCGGCAGATATTGTCCGATCCGATGTTGATGTTAGAGGCTTTCAGGCAGATGCCTTTACCTGGAGCCGTCTGTGCGGCGATGGTGATATTGGGTTTGGTGAACACCGCCCCGAAATCCATTTCGATGATTCCGCTGACATCAAACACAATGGTATGAGGCTCCGTGATGTCAACCAGTCCGTAGAGCAATGAGCCCGGTGTGTGGTCATTGTTGAGATTGGTGACATGATAGACCGAGCCGCCACGTCCGCCCAGTGCGAAACGGCCGTAACCCTCAGCACCCGGGAAAGCGAGTTGACGGGGTTTGAACGACCATAATACACCCGTCTCAACGTTGCCGTCATTATCCACCTCATCTATGCGCCAATAATACATGCTCATGGAATAAAGTCCATTGACATCATATGACGTCTGTCCGGCATCGAGCGTGGCCAATTGAGTCAGGTCGTCAGGATTGTTTTCGCTGAAATACAGGATATGTTCACGGATATTGTCAGAAGGGGGAGTCCACGAAAGGGTAACCTTTCCGCCATCACAATCAGCATGCATGTTGCCGTTGGCGGGATACGGGTCTTTGGCAGTGGTGTTGACACTGGCAGTATTGAGTTCGAAGCCGTTGATAAGAGGTGCGGTGAAAGCATTCTCCTGCCCGTTGTCGGGTGTGCCGGGCTTACCCGATGACGTGGAAAATTCGAGCACCACATCATCCCCCTCGTTATTAATGGTGAACACCGTGGTGAGCAGACAAGCATCGGCAGCGAGCGGTTGCAAGAAAGATGGAACAACATTCTCATGCACCACCGTGCCATTGCATTTCACGGTTATGGGATAAGCATAAAATTTCGTCGGGTCTTCCCAGCAATTGTGGTAGGTTTGCAACGTATGCGTTCCTACAGGCAGCCCTGAGAGTCTCAACGAAAAACTACCGCACACTCTCGGGTCGAGCGTCAGTCCGTCGAAGGTGAGACGTCCGTTTTTCTCTTTATATTCCGCCTTTTGCACATAGGTCTTACTCCATCCGGTCCGCATCTCATATTCTTGGTCGGTTGGACAGAACAACTCACAAGTTATGCCATCGACCGTAAGCACGTCGGAAAAACCCTGCTGTGTCTGCCAAATGACAAAACCGGGTTCGAGCACCTCTTGTGCCTGACGGTTGGTGATACTGATATCCACTTTCAATTGGGGCAAGTTTTGTGCCTTCAATGCGACCGAAGACACGAACATCGCACACAGCGCCAACAACCGCGACGCTTGGCGGCAAAAATCATTCATTTTCAGGTACATGGTTTTTAAGCAGTTTGGTATTCTGCTGCAAAGATAAGGAATAAATACGAAATACGAAATATGAAAAGCGAAATCTTTACAAATTACGAAATACGATATACGAAATCATTTTATAAGGTGGATAAGATTACACGAACGGGGGTGAGAACGTCTTTTGTAAAATAGTAATAAGGTAAAAAAACGATTGACATGAAAGAAAAAGCAATGAATGTGAAGTTGGTGGTCAGACCCATCATCGGATGCCTGACACACAGTCATTTTTGGGAAGGTCCGTGCCGTGCAGGTTATGCGAAGGACATGACTCCGGAAGCAGAGAACGCCGCTGCTGAGGCAGCTTTCACCGCAGCCACAGAGATATTAAAAGGGGCTACTCCGGAGATAGATATGCTGCCGGCCATTGATGCGCGTTATGATGAGACTTTCGTGGTGAGCCGCGAGGTATATGCGCAGATAGAAGAACGGATGGACGAGGTGGATTTCTTCCTCTGCATGAACTGGCGCATCCCGAAACTGGAGCGCTATCGCAAGCCGGTAGTCATCCTGCAAAATGGTAACGAGGGCATCGACTTCGCAGCCTATTGCCGCAGCATCGGCGTGGAGGCCTACGTGTGCATGGACCTGCGCGACCTGAACGAGATAGCGCATGCCCTGTGGGTGCGTAAAGTGGTAGCCAACACGCGAGCATTGGTGTTGACCCACGGATCGATGCCCACCTTCGGTCTGCAAAGTGTCATCCGCGACCCAGAACTCATCCGTTCGCGCTATGGCATGGAGATTGTGAAATTACCCTTCCGCGATATCTTCAAATACATGGACGAAGTGACAGATGAGGAGGCACGTCCCATTGCCGAGAAAATCATCGGCGGATCATTGGAGACGAAGGTTCGGAAAGACTGGTTCGTCAATGACATCAAATACTACTTGGCAGCCAAGCGTATGATGGATGCTTATGATTGCAATGCCTTCTCCACCGCTTGCCATGAGTTATGCACAAGCGAGATACCGCAAAACAGGAAATTTACGCCCTGCGTATGTCACTCTTTGTTGAAAGACGAGGGTTATCCGAGCGGTTGCGAAGAAGACCTGAACGCACTGTTGGCGATGACCATCATGCAAGCCGCCGCCATGCGTCCGGCCTTCATGGGCAATCCCAACATGGAGAGCGACGACCTGCTTCGTATCCACCATGCAGTGCCAGCACTCTGCATGAACGGTTATGGTAAGAAACCACTGAAATATAAACTGTGGGCATTCACAGGTCAGGGCTTCGGCGGCAAATTGCAGGTGGATTTCACTGAGAACGAAGAGAAATACATCACCTTGGGACGTTTCAACCCGATGGCCGACACGCTCAGTCTCGGCCGTGGTGAAGTGCTGAAATCAGAGTTTGACGCTGTTTATTGCTCACCCTATTACTACATCAAGATGGACGATGCGCGCGCATTCATGCACCAGTTGGCTGATTTTGGCCATCATCAGGTGCTGATTTTCGGCGATTACACCCAAATGTTGCGCCAGATAGGCGAAGTGATGGGATTTAAAATCCGTTCTTAAAATACCCACCCCGACCCTACAACCCATCCCGACCCTCCCAAGGGAGGGAGATGGGGCGTGAGGGAGATTAGAACACTAAAACCTATACACTAAACACTAAACCTTTTACACTAAACCCAGATATGATTTATCTGAACAATGCCGCAACAAGTTATCCTAAACCTCGGTCAGTAGTGAAAGCCATGACAGAGGCTTTGGAGCGTGAACCGGTGAGTGCACTGAGGAGTACGGCTCTGTCGGAGGACAATGTATCGGATGAATTGCGGAGGAAACTGGGACTGTTATTTCACATAGCCGATGTGGAGAGAATATTCTTTGCCAACAGTGCCACAGATGCCATCAACCGTGTACTTGGCGGATTGTCTTTGGCATCGATAGAAATGACAGCCGACAACCATAACAGCGTGCTGCGCGTGGTGGAGAATGCATTAGAGGGACAAGGGGAAAGGAGCAAGAGGCAAGAGAACAGCGGTATATCACTCTATATCCTTCCCCACTGTTCAAATGTGACAGGCGAGATACATGATTTAGAACGAGTATGCAGGGAGGCTCATGCCCAAGGTAAAATCGTGATGGCAGACGCTTCACAGAGTGCGGGCTGCATCCCCATCGATGTTGACGGCTGGGGCGTGGATATATTGGTTTTTACGGGTCATAAGGCACTGTTCGGTCCTACCGGTACGGGGGGATATTATGTCAGGCGCGGTATCAATCTGCGGCCCACGATGTTTGGTGGTACAGGACGCGACAGCAGTGTGATTAAATATACCGACGGCCATTGGGAATACGAAGTGGGCACACCCAACACCGTGGGATTGGCTGGATTGTCAGCGGGCGTGGATTATGTGCTTGAGCGCGGTGTGGAAGCCATTTTTGAGAAAGAGCAACGACAAACCCTACGCCTCATCCAGTCTTTACGAGCCAACAAAAAAGTGACGCTTTACTGTCAGGGCGATGAACGACAAGGACCAGTGGTAAGTTTCAACATTGACGGACTGAATCCCTCTGACGTAGGCTATATCCTGCAAAACTCATACGGCATTACCGTGCGCACAGGGCTGCACTGCGCTCCGCTCATCCATCAAGAACTCGATACCGCCCCACAAGGTACCGTGCGAATAAGTTTAAGCAATTTCACCACCGACGATGAAATAAAGGCTTTGGTCAGTGCCGTAAACGAAATAACATCGAGCCTATGAAAATCATCCATGTCACACCCTCGCCCGAACCCTGCCAAGAGGCTGGCTGGTATGCCTCGCAATATCAATTAGACTGCGAGGTAAACCGAGAGTTTGTGCTGAAACTCAAGCCGTTAGGGTCATTGCTGTTGCTCGACAACCTGCGGCAGCCCTTTTTCAAGATAGAAAGCCACCACTACATGCTGAAAGGACTGTTGGGCGAGAAGAGCATCCGTGTGGCCTGCCATCGCGAACATGAAGACGAAATCGACAAGATACGACTAATGATAGAACAATCATGAAAAAATACTTACTATTCTTGTTTCTTTTGGCTATGACCCGCACATTCGCAGGTGAAATCGTAGTACATGAGGGCGAGAGCATCCATGAAGCACTACGCCAAGCACGTGAATGGCGACGCACAGGTGATGTCCGCTGCAAAGACGGCATCACCATCCGCATCATGGCCGGGCGCTACTATATGAACGAGCCGCTTTTCATCCGACCAGAAGACAGCGGCACTGCGACATCGCCCACCATCATCCGCGGTGAAGAAGGCGCCATACTTTGCGGCGACAGACCTCAACGTCATGTACAACTATGGCCCAAAGAGGGAATGGCACACATCATCGATTTCAATGCCGAGGACCGCACCATCACCATACCCACGCCAGAGATATCGGGCGACGGATGGGCAAAAGCAGAGATGGTGGTACACCAACGCTGGGCCATCGCTATCCTTCGTGTGAAAGAGATGCGAATATCAGGCGACCGTACAGAAGTGACTTTTTTAGAGCCAGAAAGCCGCTTGGAGTTTGAGCATCCCTGGCCACAACCCGTGATTGGCGGCGAGCGCGGCAACAGCAGTTTTCTTATCCGCACCACCGAGCAGCGCGACGGTATTGAACAATTGGTCATCATCGAAGGAACAGAAGATACGCCTGTGGAACACGTGAAGATAGAGAACCTGACGTTTGCCGAAACCAGTTGGAACCGCCCGTTGCACAAAGGGCACGTCACACTGCAAGGCGGATTCCCTTTGATTGACGCATACAAACTGAAAGAGAAAGAAGGACTGCCATGGGACAGCGGATTAGAGAATCAGGCATGGGTGGAGCGTCCCGTATCAGCAGTCAGCGTACGCCATGCCCGCCATGTGGATGTGGCAAATTGCCAGTTTCATGATTTAGGCGCCACAGCCCTCGATTACATTGACCATGTGAGCGACTGCGACATCAGCGGCAACAGGTTTGAACACATCGGCGGCACAGCCATCATGGCAGGATCATTTGCAGAGAGTCCGCGCGAAGTGCACCGACCCTATACCCATCTGGCAGGTCAATGTGAACGAATCACCATACGCGGCAATGTGATCAATCATGCCACAACCGAAGACTGGGGTGCCGTGGGCATCGGATGCGGCTATGTACGCGACGTGACCATTGAGGGCAACGTGGTAAGTGATGTGAACTATAGCGGCATCTGCGTGGGATGGGGTTGGACCTCGGCTGATACGGGCATGAGAAACAACCGCATCATTAACAACCGCGTGAGCAACTATGCCTGCCAACTTTATGACGCCGGGGGTATCTATACATTGAGCAACCAGCCCAAATCTGAGATATCAGACAACGAAATCAGTGCACCCTACCCTGCCCCTTACGCCACCAACGACCGCGGATTCCGCATCTATCTCGATGCCAAGACCGACGGATTTACCCTGCATGGCAACAAGACAGAAGGAAAATCTATTACCCGCGATATGATTGGTGACAACCATCCAGGACCCAACTTAAAATTTGAGAAATGAAACAGACCAATTATCATCTGTTTGACTTTATGGACTTCGACCCGATGATGCAGAAGGACGAAGCCTTGTGGAAAGCCTATAAGCCAACAATAATAACGGAACGTGACGGTGATATCATCGTCACCATCCCCTATCAGCGGCAACTGCATCAGGAGGACATGGCCCCCGACACGAAAGCCGCACAACTCAGTTTCGACCTTGTGATTCGCGCCTATGAGCCAAAAATCATCCGTCTGTTCACCACCATGACAGGAGATGAGATGACCGATGCCGACGATATGTTGCAATATGCGGATGAGGTGAGAAAAAACAATCTGCATATTGAGAAAGAGGACGAGGTGATTATGCTTATCGATGAAGACGGGAAAAAACGCGGCATCATCGACCTGCGTGAGCCAGAAATCGACTATTGGAGCGACTTGCAACCCGCACCGCAACCTTGGCCGGAAATCACTTTCTATCCCGACGGTGATGAGAACAAGCCTGTGGCTCTGAGCGACGACCATTTCTCGCCACCGAGATACGATGCGCTGCCGTTGGGGTTTGTAGAAACCAATACCCACCCCGACACCCATCCCTGCCCTCCCGAAGGGAGGGAGAATGTTGCGAGAAACCAGACTATTGAACGGGCAACAGTCAGTTTTCGTTGCGAAGCAGGCGAATGTTTTGTGGGGACAGGTGAGCGATTCCGCAAGATGGATTTGAGCGGACAGACATTCCAGTTGAAGAATCAAGACGGGCAAGGTGTGAACAACCGCCGTTGTTATAAGAATATCCCCTTCTATCTGTCGAGCCGCGGTTATGGTGCCTTCTTCCATACGAGCGACTATTGCAAACTGTCATTGGCCGACCATTCCACACGTTCGGTGCAGTTTTTGTGTGACCACGCCACCATCGACGTGTTTCTCATCGGCGGCGGCACGCCCGAAGCCATTCTGCGAGGCTACCGGATGCTGACAGGATATCCGAAGATGCCGCCATTGTGGAGTTTCGGCATTTGGATGAGTCGTATGACTTATTTCTCAGCCGACGAGGTGGAAGACATCTGCGACCGATTGCGCCGCGAACATTATCCTTGCGATGTGATACATTTAGACACGGGATGGTTCCGCACCGACTGGCTTTGTGAGTGGAAATTCAACCCTGAGCGTTTCCCCGAGCCTGAGCGGTTTATCAAGCGTTTGGGAGAAAAGGGATTCAAAGTGTCGCTCTGGCAATTGCCGTATATCGCAGAAGGAGCTGAACAGATAGATGAAGCGCGCAAGAATCAGTATATAAGCATGCCACCAACGAGCCCCTCGCAAGGAGGGGGAGAAGCACTTGAAAGCATCTCCAGCGAAGAGAATGACATACATTCGGAGGCAAGCGAAGGAAATGCCGGCGAATCGAACTTCTCAGCATTAGACTATGCGGGAACCATCGATTTCACTTATCACAAGGCGAAGGAGTGGTATCAGGAGAAACTGTTGAAACCGCTTGTTGACATGGGGGTAAAATGTATCAAGACCGATTTTGGCGAGAATATCCACATGAATCACCACTATCACGGCATGAGCGCCGAACGGCTCAACAACCTGTACGCCCTGCTTTATCAACGGGCGGCGTATGAGAGCATGGGGAACGATGGTTGCATCTGGGCGCGTGCCGCATGGGCCGGATGTCAGCGCTATCCACTTCATTGGGGCGGCGACAGCGAGAGTTCATGGGCAGGAATGGCAGGTTCGTTGAAAGGCGGTCTGCATTTCGGCCTGAGCGGATTTGCGTTCTGGAGCCACGATGTACCTGGATTCCATTCTACGCCAAATTTCATGAATTCACCGCTTGACGAGCAGGTGTATGTCCGATGGACCCAGTTCGGTGTGTTTACCTCGCACATCCGCTACCACGGCTCATTCAAACGCGAACCGTGGCACTACCCGACAATCGCACCGATTGTGAAGAAATGGTGGCGGTTGCGCTACCGAATCATCCCATATATCATCGCGCAGAGCGAGAAAGCCTGCAAAAGCGGCATGCCATTGCTTCAGGCGATGCTTTTGCGCCATCCACATGACCGCCAGTGCTGGCACATCGACGACCAGTATTACTTTGGCGACGATTTTTTGGTGTGTCCTGTGATGAGCGCTACGGGAAAGCGGGATATTTACCTGCCCGAAGGCCTTTGGATCAATTTCTTCACCGGTGAGCGTATTTCGGGCGGACGGTGGTATTATGACGTGGATACGCCGCTTGAGCAAATGCCCGTTTATGTTCGCCCCGGTGCCATGATACCGATGTATGACTATGATGTGGACAGCACCGACGACATGGACCTGACAAGAAGCACCTTATTTGAAATCAACACCAATTATCACGGATACACCCTATGAAGACACATTATATGCAGAGCCTCGACTGGCTCATCCTCGCCACCTATTTCGCCATCCTTCTTGCCATCGGCATTTGGGCGAGTATGAAACGAAAGAAAGAGAGCAGTCTGTTTTTGGCCGACCGCTCCCTGCGCTGGTATCACATCGGTTTCTCGATGTGGGGCACGAATGTGGGACCGTCGATGTTGATTGCGAGTGCGAGTGCCGGTTTCACCAGCGGCATCGTATCGGGTAATTACGCATGGTATGCCTTCGTCTTCATAGCCATGTTGGCATTTGTGTTCGGTCCACGCTATTTGGGATCAAAGATCCAGACATTGCCCGAGTTCATGGGATTGCGGTTCGGTCAATCCACGCGAAATATCCTGGCATGGTACACCATTGTGACAATCATCATCTCGTGGTTGGCGCTGACACTGTTTGCCGGCGGCATTCTGATACGTCAGGTGTTTGACATCCCGATGTGGCTGTCGGCCTCCATTCTGTTGCTTATATCCGCCTTTTTCACCATGCTGGGCGGTTTGAAAGCCGTGGCATATACCAATGTGTATCAGATGATACTGCTCATAGTAGTGTCGGCCACGTTGACCATTGTGGGTCTGTGCCATGTGGGCGGCGTTTCGGCATTGATAGACAAGGTGCCAAGCGATTACTGGGTTCTGTTCAAGCCTAATAGCGACGAGGCATTCCCATGGTTGCCCATCCTGCTGGGTTATCCGATAATGGGTGTGTGGTTTTGGTGTACCGACCAAAGCATGGTTCAACCCGTTCTGGCAGCGAGAAGCCTGAAAGAAGGTCAGAAAGGCACCAATTTTACGGGTTGGCTGAAGATACTAGACGTGCCTTTATATATCCTGCCGGGTGTCATCTGTTTCGCCCTCTACCCCACCCTGAGCAATCCCGACGAGGCCTATCTGACGATGGTGGAAAATCTCTTTCCCGTGGGAATGGTGGGACTGGTATTCGCCGTACTGACCGCCTGTCTGGTATCAACCATCGGTTCAGCACTGAACGCACTGAGTACGGTGTTTACGATAGATATTTATGTGAAGAAATTCAACCCGGAAGCCAGTCAGCAACGCATCAACCATATCGGCCGTATCGTGACCGTAGCGGGTTCGGTCATCGCCATCGCGCTAACTGTCGCCATCGACAGCATCAAAGGGCTGAATCTGTTTAATGTGTTCCAGTCGGTATTAGGGTTCATTGCTCCGCCGATGACCGCAGTGTTCTTG
>JAEEGL012196179.1_pt1 | contig 11423 bp, 7 predicted proteins | sample 9134231 | NCBI WGS metagenome assembly JAEEGL01 (sample SAMN16246548, study PRJNA631951) | gut metagenome | biome: gut microbiome; feature: rumen; material: fiber-attached | host: Bos | place: Iran: Karaj | collected 2018-10
CGCCTATATGAACTACGGCGTTATGCCGGACGCCGTATCCACGGCCAAGGGCCTGGGCGGCGGCCTGCCGCTGGGGGCGACGCTGCTGGGAGAAAAGCTTGAGTTCGTGCTCGGCGCGGGAGATCACGGCTCCACCTTCGGCGGGAACCCGGTGAGCTGCGCCGGGGCGCTGAGCATTCTGAAGCGGATCGACGACACGCTGCTGGCCGAGGTTAAAGTAAAGGGCGACTATGTGCGCAGCGAGCTCAGCGGCGCCGCGGGCGTGGAAGCCGTCAGCGGCATGGGGCTGATGATCGGCGTGAAGCCGGTAAAGCCCGCCGCCGATGTGGTATTGGCCTGCCTGGAAAAGGGCGTCCTCTGTCTTACGGCAAAGGACAAGGTGCGGCTGCTGCCGGCGCTGAACATCCCCATGGAGACGCTGAAAAAAGCGGTGGCCGTGCTGAAAGATGTCTGCGCGGAGGGCTGTGTATGAATCTGAAGGGGCGCAGCTTTCTCAAGCTGCTGGACTATACGCCGGAGGAGATCGGCGCGCTGCTGGAGCTGGCGGCAGAGCTGAAGGCAAAGAAAAAGGCGGGCATAACCCACCGGCTGCATGAGGGGAAAAATGTGGCGCTGATCTTTGAAAAGACCAGCACCCGAACCCGCTGCAGCTTTGAGGTGGCGGCGGCAGATCTGGGGATGCACCCGGTCTATCTGGATCCCAAGGCTTCCCAGATCGGCAAAAAGGAGAGCATAGCGGACACCGCGAGGGTATTGGGCCGCATGTTTGACGGCATCGAGTACAGGGGCTTTGGACAGGAGAGGGTGGAGGCCCTGGCGGCTTATGCGGGGGTACCCGTGTGGAACGGGCTTACTAATGAGTTCCATCCGACCCAGATCCTGGCGGACTTTTTGACGATCCGGGAACACTTCAGCGGCCTGCAGGGGAAAAAGCTGGTGTATATGGGCGACGCCCGGTACAACATGGGCAATTCCCTTATGGTGGGCTGTGCGAAGATGGGGCTTCATTTTGTGGCCTGCGCGCCGGAAAAGTATTTCCCGGCGGCGGATCTGGTGGAAGCCTGCAGGGCAATCGCGGCGGAGACCGGGGCGATACTGGAGTTTGAGACGGAGCCGGAGAAAGCCGTGCAGGGCGCGGATGTGATCTACACAGACATATGGGTGTCGATGGGAGAACCGGAGGAGGTCTGGGAAGAACGGATTCACGATCTGCTGCCCTATCAGGTGAATGAGGCGCTGATGGCGGCCGCGGGGCCGCAGTGCCGATTCATGCACTGCCTCCCCTCCTACCACGATCTGGGAACGGAAAACGGCCTCGCCATCTACGAAAAATTCGGTCTGGAAGCAATGGAAGTCACAAACGAGGTGTTTGAAGGGGAGCAGTCCATCGTCTTTGATGAGGCGGAGAACCGGATGCACACCATTAAGGCCGTCATGGCTGCGACTCTGTAAGATGGGGCAGTAACCCATCTTACAGAGTCGTCCGCGCCCTTGGCGCGGACAAATAGTCTTTCCGCCTGCGGACAGAGAGACAGGAAAGCTTTTCAACCGATGGAGTTTGTTTTATGAACGGTAACAAATCAGCCTATCTGGTTTTGGGAAACGGAAGGGTTTTCCATGGACAGCGGATCGGCGCGGAGGGCGACAGCACCGGCGAACTGGTCTTTACCACGGGAATGACCGGGTATCTGGAAACGCTGACGGATCCCAGCTATGCCGGACAGATCATCCTGCAGACCTTCCCCCTCATCGGAAACTACGGGGTGATTTCCCCGGATTTTGAAGGGGAGTGCTTTGCAAAGGGCTATGTGGTGCGGGAACTATGTGACACCCCCTCCAATTTCCGCAGCGAGTACGCCCTGGATCGCTTTTTGAAGGAGCAGGGCATACCCGGAATCTGCGGCGTGGATACCCGCGCCATTACCAGGCTCATCCGGGAGGAGGGCGTGATGAACGCCCGCATCTGCACGGAGCTGCCGGAGGACATGGAAGAGATTCGCGCGTATGCGGCGCGCGGCGTTGTGGCGCAGGTCAGCGGCAGCGAGCCGCGGGAATACCCGGCGGAGGGGGAGGAGCGCTTCCATGTGGCGCTGCTGGATTACGGCGCCAAGCGGAGCATCATCCGCTGCCTCTGCAAACGGGGCTGCCGGGTTACAGTACTGCCCCACGACACCCCCGCCGAAGACGTCCTGGCGCAAAAGCCCGACGGGCTCATGCTCTCCAACGGCCCCGGCGACCCGGAAGAAAACACATATGAAATTGAACAGCTGCGCAAGCTGATCGGCCGACTTCCGGTTTTCGGCATCTGTCTGGGGCATCAGCTGGCGGCGCTGGCCATGGGCGGGCGCACGGTGAAGCTCAAATACGGCCACCGCGGCACCAACCAGCCTGTGCGCCTGCATGACGGCTCGCGCACCTACATCACCAGCCAGAACCACGGCTATGCGGTGGTCAGCGAGAGCATGGAGGGGATCGCGCTCCTGAGCTATATCAACGCCAACGACCTGAGCTGTGAGGGGCTGGACTATCCCAAGCAGAACTGCTTTACCGTGCAGTTTCATCCGGAGGCCAGTGCCGGCCCGCGGGACATGGAATTCTTGTTTGACCGCTTTATTGCCATGATGGGAGGGGAGCGCCATGCCGAGGGATAAAAGCATCCACAAAGTTCTGGTCATCGGCTCGGGACCCATTGTCATCGGCCAGGCGGCGGAATTTGATTATGCAGGCGCGCAGGCCTGCCGTGTGCTGCGGCAGGAGGGGGTTACCACGGTGCTGGTCAACTCCAATCCCGCCACCATCATGACGGACAAGCACCTGGCTGACGCCATTTATCTGGAGCCCCTGACGGCGGAGACTGTGCGGCGCATCATCGCCAGGGAGCGGCCCGACGGCCTGCTGGCCGGCCTGGGCGGGCAGACGGGCTTGACCATTGCCATGCAGCTGAGCCGGGACGGAACGCTGGAAAAATACGGCGTGCGCCTGCTGGGCTCGGATATCGGGGCTATCGAGAAGGCGGAGGACCGTGAGTACTTCCGGGAGACGCTGCAGAAGATGGGACAGCCGGTGATCCCTTCCGAGACTGCGACGGATCTGGCCGGCGCATTGGACATCGCCGCCCGAATCGGGTATCCGGTGATTGTGCGGCCGGCTTTCACCCTCGGCGGGACCGGCGGAGGAATCGCGGAAACAGAGGAAGAACTGCGGATAATTGCGAAGCTCGGTCTGGATCTCTCGCCCATCACACAGATTCTGGTGGAGAAGTGCATCTCAGGCTGGAAGGAGATCGAGTTTGAGACCATGCGCGACGGCGCGGGAAATGTCATCGCCGTCTGCTCCATGGAAAACCTTGACCCGGTGGGCATCCATACGGGGGACTCCATCGTGGTGGCCCCGGCGCTGACTCTGGCGGACAAGGAGTATCAGATGCTGCGCTCCGCAGCGCTGGACATTATCACGGAGATCGGGATCGAAGGGGGCTGCAACTGCCAGTTCGCCCTGAACCCGGAGAGCTTTGAGTATGCGGTCATCGAAGTGAATCCCCGCGTGAGCCGCTCCTCCGCGCTGGCCTCCAAGGCGACGGGCTACCCCATCGCCAAGCTCAGCACCAAAATCGCCCTGGGCTATACGCTGGACGAGATTTCCAATGACATCACCGGCAAGACCTGCGCCTGCTTTGAGCCCACATTGGACTATGTGGTGGTGAAGGTGCCCAAGTGGCCCTTTGACAAATTCGCCGGCTCAAGCCGGAAGCTCGGTACGCAGATGAAGGCGACGGGCGAGGTCATGGCCATAGCGCCCGGTTTTGAGATGGCGCTGCTGAAGGCGGTGCGCGGAGCGGAGATAGGCCTTGACACGCTGAATGCTCCGCCGCTCTCCGACGCCCCGGTGAGGGAGCGGCTGAAGGAGCAGAACGACCGGCGGCTCTTTACCGTGTTCGAGGCGCTGAAGGCCGGCGTCAGCGTGGAGGAAATCAATGCGGTCACAAAAATCGACCCGTGGTTTCTGTACAAGATCAAGGGCCTTGCGGAATACGAGATGCACATTGCCGCCGGGGAGCTCAGCGACAGCGACTATCTGCTGGGGAAGAAGCTGGGGTATACGGATGAGGCCCTCTGCCGGCTGTCCGGACGGGAACAGCTGCCCGAGCGCGCCATGTGCTATAAAATGGTGGATACCTGCGGCGCGGAATTCGACGCGGAGACGCCGTATTTCTATTCGAGCTTCGACGAGGACTGCGAGGCCCGCAGCTTCCCGCGCAGCGGCAGACCCGTTGTGATGGTGCTGGGCTCCGGACCCATCCGCATCGGTCAGGGCATAGAGTTTGATTACAGCAGCGTCCACTGCGTCTGGACCCTGCGGGATCTGGGCTATGACGTGGTGATCGTCAACAACAACCCGGAGACCGTTTCCACGGACTACGACACCGCCGACCGGCTGTACTTCGAGCCCCTGTGCAGGGAGGATGTGTGGAATATCATCCAGGTGGAAAAGCCCGTTGGCGTCGTGGTGGCCTTCGGCGGCCAGACGGCTATCCGGCTGACACAGTACCTGGACGGAAAGGGGATTCCCATTCTGGGGACCTCCGCAGACGGTATTGACATCGCCGAGGATCGTGCCCGCTTCGATGCGCTGCTGGAGCAGTTCGGCATCCGGCGGCCCCGCGGCCGGGGCGTGAACAGCCTGGAGGAGGCCATGGCGGCGGCAGAGGAGCTGGGCTACCCGGTCCTGCTGCGGCCCTCGTATGTGATCGGCGGCCAGAATATGTGCATCGCCCGGGATGCGGCCACTACCGAGCGTTACATGCGCGGCATCCTCTCCGGCGGGATTGAAAACCCCGTGCTGGTGGATAAATACATGCCCGGCACCGAGCTGGAGGTGGATGTGATTTCCGACGGGGAGGATGTGCTGATCCCCGGCATCATGGAACATATCGAGCGGGCAGGCGTCCACAGCGGAGACTCCATTGCCGTCTATCCGCCCTATAACCTCAGCGACAAATTCCTGCAGCGGATCTGCGAGGTGTCCCGCCAGCTGGCCCTGGCCCTTGGCACGAAGGGGCTTGTGAACATCCAGTATCTCATCTATGAGGATGAGCTGTACGTGATCGAGGTAAATCCCCGCGCATCCCGGACGGTACCCTACATCAGCAAGGTGACAAACGTCCCCATGGTGGATCTGGCCGCCCGGATTATGCTGGGGGAGAAGCTGCGGGATTTGGGCTGCGGTACGGGGCTGTACCGTACGCCGCCCTATTACGCGGTGAAGGTGCCGGTGTTCTCCTTTGAGAAGCTCTCCGATGCCAACTCCATTCTGGGACCGGAGATGAAGTCCACCGGCGAGGTGCTGGGCATCGGCAGAACCTTGGCGGAGGCCATGTTCAAGGGCCTGACCGCGGCGGGCTTTACCGTTCCCAGCCTCCATGGCCGTGGCGGCGTGGGGGTGCTGCTGAGCGTGGAGACGGAGGATTACCAGGAGGTATTGGGGCTGGCCCGGCGGCTCTACCAGCTCGGGCTGAAGCTCTATGCCACCCATGGCACGGCGGCGGCCGTGGCGGCTCTGGGTATCCCGGTAGAGGCCGTGCCCAACGCAACCGAGAGCGAGCGCATCCATGAGCTCATGGAGCGGGGAGAGCTGTGCTATATCATCTACACCGGCGCGGTCAAGGACGCCACGATGGGAGATTACATCGCCCTGCACCGCCGTGCCATGCAGCTGGGGATCCCCTGCCTGACCTCTCTGGACACGGCCAACGCCCTTGCGGATATTATCGCCAGCCGCTTCAATCAGTCCAACACGGAGCTGGTGGATATCAACGATCTGCGGCTGTGGCGGCGGACAATCCCCTTTACCAAGATGCAGGACTGCGGCAACGACTACATTTTTATCGAAAACTTTGACGGCGGCATTACCGGACCCGAGTCTCTGTGCGTGAGCCTCTGCGCGCCGCATACGGGCATCGGCGGGGACGGCATCGTGCTGATGGAGAAATCCAGCCTGGCGGATGTGAAGATGCGCAGCTTTAACCGGGACGGCAGTGAAGGAAAGGTGGCCGGCAACAATCTGCGCTGCGTGGCCAAATACCTGTATGACAAGGGGTACGTGCGCAGCGAACAGATGAGTGTGGAGACCGGCAGCGGCGTACGGCAGCTGAAGCTCTTTTGCCGGGACGGAAAAGTCAGCTCTGTGACTGTGGACATGGGGAAGGCAGAACTGGATGCGGCGGCGGTTCCGGTGAAAACCGAGGCAGCGCAGCTGATCGACAGCCCGGTGGAGATCGGCGGGGAAACCTGGCGCGTTACCTGCCTCTCCGTCGGGAATCCCCACTGTGTGGTTTTCTGCAACAGCATAGACGAGCTGGATTTGGAGCGTATCGGGCCGGAATTTGAGTACGCAGAGATCTTCCCGGAGCGCACGAACACGGAGTTTGTGCGGGTGGTCGGCCGCAGCAATCTGCGCATGCGCGTCTGGGAGCGTGGCAGCGGTGAGACACAGGCCTGCGGTACCGGCGCCTGCGCGGCAGTGGTCGCCGCGGTGGAGAACGGCCTGTGCGATAAGGGCAGCGACGTGAAGGTGACGCTGCTGGGCGGTGAACTCACCGTGAACTATACCGATGAGCGGGTGCTGCTGACCGGCGGGGCCTCGCTGGTCTACGAGGGAAGCTTTCAGTATTAGATCTGCGCGGGTGCAGAGAGACCCCCGCACCCCGAGCGGAAAGATATGGCGCGCACATGCCGCTGCCGTCGGCAGCGGCATGTGCGCGCCATGAGAAATCTTTGGCAACGGCTTGCTTTTTTCCGGTGAATCCTGTACAATGGGCTCGCTTTGCGCAAAGAGGTGCATTATGAGTTTCAATAAATATGTGGGCGACCGGGCTTTCTATCGAAAGCTTTTTACGGTCATGCTGCCTATTCTGATTCAAAACGTTATTACCAATTTTGTCAGCCTCCTGGATAATGTGATGGTTGGCCAGGTGGGTACTGAGCCCATGTCCGGCGTGGCAATCGTCAACCAGTTGTTTTTCGTGTTCTTTTTGTGCATCTTCGGCGGCCTGTCCGGTGCGGGTATTTTTACTGCTCAATACTATGGGAAAAACGATCAGGAGGGCGTACGGCAGACCGTGCGTTTGAAATTCTGGATTGCCATTCTGAGCGTTCTGGGATTTTTGACAGCGTTTCTGCTGCGGGGAGAGTCACTGATCCGGCTGTTCCTGCATGCGGGACAGGAAAACCTGGATTTGGAGGCCACGCTGCACTACGGCAAAGCCTATATGTCCGTCATGCTGCTGCAGATGCTGCCCTTTGCAATTACACAAAGCTATGCCAGCACGCTGCGTGAGACCGGCCAGACGCTGCTGCCCATGAAAGCGGGCATCGTGGCCGTCTTTGTGAATCTGACCTTCAACTACATCCTGATCTTCGGCAAGTTTGGCGCCCCGGCGCTGGGCGTGGTGGGCGCAGCGGTGGCAACCGTGCTTTCCCGGCTGGTGGAGTGCTCGATTGTTCTCATCTGGAGCCACCGTCACGCGGCAGGCAATCCCTGGATATACGGACTCTTCCGCACGCTTCTTATCCCGAGGAAGCTGGTGAAGAATGAGTTGACAACTGGCGCCCCGCTGCTGATCAACGAGTTGCTCTGGTCCGGCGGAATCACTACGCTCAATCAGTGTTACTCTCTGCGCGGGCTGGAGGTGGTTTCGGCCTTTAATATCTCCAGCACAGTCAACACGCTGTTTTTCTGCGCCTTTATTGCCGCGGGAAACGCCACCGGGATTCTGGTCGGTCAGCAGTTGGGTGCAGGCGAACTGGAGAAGGCGGTGGACGAGGATCGGAAGCTGATTGCCTTTTCCCTTTCCCTCAGCTTTGCGGTCGGTCTGCTGATGGCCTTCCTGGCCCCGCTGATCCCGCAGGTGTACAATACGACCGCGCTGGTAAAGAGCCTTGCTGCCAAGCTTCTGCGGGTGTATGCGGCCTTTATGCCGGTTCACGCTTTCGCCAATTCCTGTTACTTTACCCTGCGCTCCGGCGGCAAGACAATCATCACCTTTGTGTTTGACAGCCTGTACCTCTGGGTTATGTGCATCCCTGTGGCGTTTGTGCTTTCCCGCTTCACGGAGGTGCCCATCGTACCGCTGTATGTGTCGGTGTGCCTGCTGGACTTGATTAAGTGCCTGATCGGTTACGTGCTGGTAAAGCGCCGTATCTGGGTGAGAAACCTGGTGTCGGAATAAATACGGCCGGGGCTTTTCTCCGGCATGGCGGGAGAAACTGCAAATCATGAAAAAAGGTGCTCCGGGGAATGCTTCCCCGGGGCACCTATTATTCATTAAACCTGCTGGCGGCGGAGGAGATCCCGCCGCAGCCGCTGGATGATCCGTTTTTCCAGGCGGCTGATATAGCTCTGGGAGATGCCCATCCGCTCGGCCACCTCCTTCTGGGTGTACTCCCGGCCTCCGGGCAGACCGAAGCGCAGCAGAATGATTTCCCGCTCCCGGGGGGACAGGGCGGCGATGGCCTCCATGAGCATTTGCTTATCCGCGTCATCCTCCAGCGGGCGGGAGACCTCGTCCTCATCGGTGCCGAGGATATCGGAGAGCAGCAGTTCGTTGCCGTCCCAGTCGGTGTTCAGCGGCTCGTCGAAACTGACCTCCGTGCGCTGTGAGCCGATTTTGCGCAGATACATCAGGATCTCGTTTTCAATGCAGCGGGAGGCGTAGGTGGCGATTTTTATGTTCTTCCCCACCTGGAAGGTGTTTACCGCTTTGATCAGTCCGATGGTGCCGATGGAGATCAGATCTTCAATATTGACGCCTGTATTCTCAAAGCGTTTGGCAATGTAGACCACCAGGCGCAGATTGCGCTCAATCAGCAGCCTGCGGCCGGACTCGTCGCCCCGAGCCAGTGCAGCGATGGCGGCGTCCTCCTCCGCCTTTTCAAGGGGCGGCGGCAGGATATCGCTGCCGCCGATGTAGAAGATCTCCGGCGGCTGCAGCCCCAGGATACGCAGCAGTTGATCCCGGAGAAAGACGATTTGTGGTTTACATAACATTACATTCTCCTTTCCCATGGCCTGCGGTGTTACAGCAGTGCCTCAAAGTCCTCACCGGCTGCCCGGGGAGATACGGCGACGAGGACATCACTTCGGGACTGCCCGTCGATTAGCAGGCGTTCCGGGCGAAAGACCGGCAGAAGGCCGCTGCCGCCCAGCGCACGGTAGGGCAGCAGGCGCAGCCGGCCTGCCAGTTCGGGAAGCTGTGCGGCCAGCTCCAGCAGCTCCACCGGCGGAAGAGCGTTAAAGAGCTCCGTGTATTCCCGGAGGGCGGCACGCAGGGCGTGGGGACAGGCGACCAGTACCCGCTCGCCGCTGTGGGGATCCGCCAGGCTGTTGCCGGTGTCCTGCAGGGCTGTAAAACTGCATTCCCGGCCGAGAAAAACCAGCGCCACGGGCACCAGCCGCCGTTCCGCCGCCCTTGCGCGGAAGCGAAACAGCAGCCGCAGCGCGAAGTAACACAGAGCAAAGGCGGCAAAGAGCATTCGGCCGGACAGCGGTATTGGTCTGCCGTCCACGCTGCCGCCCGCCGCCAGGGAGAGCGCCCAGATAGCCCCGCCAAAGGCGGCGGAGACGGCCAGCAGCACCGCGGCGCAGCGCAGGGGCTGACGCTCGGTGCGGAAGGCGGTCAGTCCCATGCCAAGGCCGGCGGCCAGGCGCAGAGGAGGCGCCGCGAGAAAGGAGAGCCCCGGCAGATAGACTGCTGCCGCGTAAACCGCACCGAGAAACGCCGCCGCCAGATAGCGCCTCCGGCGCAGTACCAGTCCGCAGATGCGCCCGGTGCTCAGGCACAGCAGATAGTCTGCCAGCAGATTGAGAAGAAACAGCGCGTCTATGTAGATTATTTCCATAGGCTGATTATACGTCAGCCCCCTTGCATAATTTGTCAATTGGGAATTGTCAAACAGGATCAGATGTGATAAAATAACTAAATAATAAAGAGGGGCCGCTTTCCGCGCGGAACAGGGAATGGAGAATATGTGGTTTTGGTTTGCAATCATTGCACTTCTGTGCTGGAGCGGTTCCGATCTGTTTTCAAAGATCGGCTGTCAGGATGCCGATGACCCGTACAGTCACCTGAAAATGACCATGGCTGTCGGTTTGGTAATGGGTCTGCACGCCTGCTATGAGATCTTTGTCAACGGGGTGGAAATCAGCTGGAGCGTAATCCTCGCATATCTGCCGGTTTCCCTGCTGTACATTGTGTCCATGGCCGTCGGCTATCTGGGCCTGCGATATATTGAGCTTTCCATATCCTCACCAATCTGCAACAGTTCCGGCGCCATCGTGGCAATACTGACTTTGGCTACCGCAGGCATCAGCGAAGATCTGCCTCCCGTGGCCTTGCTGGCCGTGGCGCTGGTGTGCATCGGGGTCATCGCCCTGGGCGTGGTGGAGTCCCGTGAGGATGAAGACCTGCGCCGTGCCAGGCAGGACGCCTCCAATCACCACTATGCCAAGAGCTGGATCGCCATTCTGATCCCGGTGATCTATTGCCTGCTGGATGCGATGGGTACCTTTGCCGACAGCCGCGTACTGGAAGTGCTGGATGAGGATTCCGCCAACGCGGCCTATGAGTTGACCTTCCTGGCGGTCGGCGCCCTGTGCGCCGTATATGTGCTGGGGATCAAAAAGCAGCGCCTTATCCCCGGACGGGAGGCGCCGAAGTATACCGGAGCTGTTTTTGAAACTGCGGGACAGTTCTTTTACATCTACGCGCTGGCAGATACGGAGCATGTGGCCTTTTCTGCCCCTATTATCTCTTCTTACTGCATGGCCTCCGTGCTTTGGAGCCGCATTTTTCTGAAGGAAAAGCTGTCCGGAAAGCACTATGCCTGCATCGTGCTGGTGATTGCGGGCATCGTGATCCTGGGCATACTGGATATATAAAGGATTTGATTCCAAACGATTGATTGAAACAACGAGTGCTGCGGAAAGGGTGTTTGTGCATGGGAAACTGGATGCATAAGATCGGCGGCGTAGCTTTTGCGTCGCTGCTCGCGGTTACACTCAATGGAAAAGCCTACGCAGATGAGGCGCCGACCACCGGTGATGACGCCGCATCTGAACCCGTAATCCAGACGCAGACCGCGGTGAGCGCTGCGTCTGCCATGGAAAAGCCCGCACAGGAGACGATGACGGAGGAAGAATCTGCGTCGTCCAGGAAAGGATCTGCATCTGAGGAGGAAAGCGCCTCTGCGGAGCCGGCTGGGCTCGGGAACGCTGCGCTTTCTGTCGCCGCGGCTGACGAGGATGAGAGCGACGACGAAGACAATGACGCGGAGATTGCTGTTGATAACACCGACGAGGACGGCGAGATAGGTCTCGACGGAATGGGAGAGGCCGGCAATGCCGATGGCAGCGGCAATCGTCTTGGC
>JAEEGL012874558.1_pt1 | contig 11423 bp, 9 predicted proteins | sample 9134231 | NCBI WGS metagenome assembly JAEEGL01 (sample SAMN16246548, study PRJNA631951) | gut metagenome | biome: gut microbiome; feature: rumen; material: fiber-attached | host: Bos | place: Iran: Karaj | collected 2018-10
GATTCCTCTGGCTCGTCCTGCAGGAAAAACTATCCAAATAGTTCCTGCTCCACGATGTAGCACAGGATATGCCCGATCAGCGTCTGGCATTCCTGGATGCGCGGCGTCACCGTGGACGGGACATGGATCACGAAGTCGTAACCGTCCATCGGACAGGGGTTCGCCCCCACGATGGCGACCGAGGTGATCCCCTTTTCCCGGCAGGCGGCAAGCGCATTCACCAGGTTTGGCGACTTCCCGGACGTGGAGATGCCAATGAAAACGTCCCCCGTACACCCCTGGGCCTCCACCTGGCGGGCGAAAAGCCGGTCGAAACCGTAATCGTTGCCGACGGCGGTGATGATGGAGGTATCCGTGGACAGCGATAACGCCGCCAGCCCCGGCCGGTCGAAGGTGAACTTGTTCACCAGCTCGCCTGCCATGTGCTGCGCATCGGCCGCGCTCCCTCCGTTCCCGGCCCACATGGTCTTGTGGCCGGCGCGATAGGCGGCGACCATGATTCCCGCGATGTCCTGAATCTTTTCGATTAACACTTCGTCTTGCAGCATCAGCTGCTTTACCCGGGCCGATTCGGCCATTTGGGTCTTGATTGTTTCTATCACGTTCATAGTATAATGTTTCATGTAAAAGACGCATCGGCCAGGATATCGGTTATCCTCTTTTCGAACAGATTCAAGGAATAATACTCATGAAAGCGCACATAGCTTGCATGACCCATCCGATGACGCAGTTCCGGATCGGTAAGAAGACGTTCTATCCGGTCGACCATAGCAGAAATATCTCCAGGCTCCACCAGGAACCCGTTCTCCCCTTCCACGACCATATCCTGAAGCGCCCCCACCGTTGTCGCTACGACAGGAAGTCTTGCACTCAATGCTTCCAAAGCCACTAATCCAAAAGCTTCCCGATAGGAAGGAAAAACGAAAACATCGGCTCGGGCAAACAAAGCGGCTTTCTCGGCACCATAGGCGGCACCATGATAAATGGCTATTCCATCCAGGCCAGCGTCTTTCAGAAGCAAATCCAACCCCTTCCCATCAAGATCGACTGTCTCCCCGCCGGCAATGTCGGCTCGGAAGGGAATTCCTTTCTCCTTCAACAACCTGCACATCGAGACAAAGTCAATAATCCCTTTGGAAACAAGAAGGTTGGAAAAGAAAAGGAGGTTCGGTACCGATGACTCCGAAATAGCAGGAAGGGACATCTCTGCGACTCCGTTCGGACAGACATATACCCGTTCCGGAGAGACAAACTTCTGGATTTCCGGATAATGTCTTGCGGACAGCAGGATGACTCTTATATCCCGAAAGAAGCGGGAATAAAGGAAGTTATAAAACCAATGCTCTTGGCGGTCCTTGATGCCCACGTTATGCAAATGAGCAATGATGCGGCACCCCTCCCGCTTCAGCATACGGACTAGGAGATAATCCTTCAAAAAACCGGGAAGACAAGACGTAGGTGTGACATAGACCAGATCGGGTTTCCATTCCTTGACAATCATTCGGGCATCTCGAAGAAGATGGAAAAGAGATGACATCTTCCTGAATGAAAAGGAGCCTATCTCTTCCAACCTGCGAGAGGTGGAAAGATTGAGAAAACGTGTATCAAAGGAATCAGCGATCAGTCGGCTGTCCTTAATCTGTTCACCGACCACCGACGCCCCATGGACGGGCGGTGGCAGATGAAGGACAAACAATATCTTCTTCATAGGGAGGCAACCATTCTATTCAAAGCCGATTCGAACGAGAACGGCATCCGGCAGGGCTTCAATAGCATGGGCGCCCGTTTCGGAAGAATCGGGGGAATCCTTTCCTGGATAGCCACTGTCCAGCGTGCCGGGGTATCGACCGGGAGGACAGCACCGGCATCCTCAGCTATCAGATCATTGCTTCCGACCCGGTCGCTGACGATGGGCGCCAAGCCAGCCATCAAGGCCTCGTTGACGACTGCGCCAAATGCCTCAACTCGACTGGGCAAAAGCAGGATATCACCCAGAACATACCAGGCTAGCAAGTCTTCTCCAGACTTACACCCAGTAAAGATGACATTCAAATTCAACTCCCGATCCATAGACTCCAACTCGCTCCGACACTCCCCTTCTCCCACCACGACCAAACGCACCCGGTCTTTCAACGGCGCATAGGCACGGAGAATAAAATCAACCTGTTTCTGCGGAACAAGCCTCCCTACATAGAGAATGACAGGTTTATCCCAGAGTTCGTAAGTATCCAGCAGCATTTCCGCCTTGGGGATGGCCTGTACAAGTTTCTCACGGAAACGCCGTTCATCCGCGATGATTGGGAAATAAACCCCTTTCCCAAAGCGGTGCTGATACCAGCATACGGTCTCCGTGTTGCATAGGATCAGGTTGTCGACGAGATGAGGAACAAACCTACGCGCCACCCGATGGCGACGGGAATAATCGTTCCCGGCAATCATGTCAGGGCTGTCATCACAGAATGAGATAACCTGGAATTCCTTCTTTTTCAGTCGTTTCAACAGACACATGAGAATGCAAGTGGCGGAAAACTCGCTCACATAGACCTTTAGAGGCTGATACCGGTCAATTAATGCAGAGAGGAATCGAATGCTGTGCAAGGAAAAAGAGATGGATGGATAAGTCTTGTAATCAAAGACGATCTCTCCCTTCAATGCGTCCAGGTCAAATGCGATGACATCGGGGGGATGCTCCAGATGGAAAATCTCACAGTTCCCTTGGGTGTAGAGCCAGTTGCACAGATCGACCCTGTATGGGGCCGGCGCGATGCCGAAGTATAGATCCCGGGAATTCATTTCTTCAGGATTGTGGACGCCAGAATACCCTGCAGCCGGGCAATTCCGGCTTCGAACGAAAAAGCATCCTGATAATGACTGATGATCATTCCTGCATCGACGGGAACCGAAAGCATCTCCTTCATCGCTTTCCGGAAAGAATCCGGCGTGCTATAGCAGCGGACTCCTTGTCCGACAAAAGACTCATATCCCCGCGCAGACATTTCATGGGTTAGGACCGGCATACCATTCTTCAAACCATCCATTATCCGCAGCTTGATACCGCTCCCTTCCGAGGAAGGGCAAAGATAATAGCGTCCTCTACGCAGGATAGACGCCATGTCAGTTGGCGATTCGACCACCTCTATTCCATTCGCCTCGCACGCGCGGATGAAACTTTGGGCGGGGTTCTTTCCTGCGACTATCACCTTAGCCCCGGGCACCATTCCCCGGAGAATCGGGAGATACTCCCGCATCCACGCCAAGAAGGGTTCAACGGTCTGCCGCATACTCAAGTCACCCGTCGCGACAAACACTGGTTCCTCCGGCAACGGATGTTCAGGTACCACCCCTGCATCCTTCCTGTACTCGAATACGCCTATCACGCGGATACAAGCCTTGCCTGAAGAATCATACGCCTTAACAAGAGACTGGCGGTCCGCCTCCGTGAGCGTCAGGTTCAAATCGCTGTTCTGGACAGCCTCCCTTTCACTGATCCGTGTCCAGAACAACAAGGGAAGCCAGACAGGGAAGCGGTAGTTGTCCCGGACATACTCGCATTGGTAATTGTGATGGATGGTAACTACCTGACATCCCCGACGCCTGACCTCCTGGATGAGCCGGAATGAGACATAGCAGGTATCGAATACGACTAGATTGAATTGTTCCGAAGCCAGGACCTGGTCGAACACACCATAGAAACGATGAATCCTCCCGAGCAATAAATCGATAAATTTCCGCCACCGAGGCTTCTCATAACTGACAGGTATCACTCGGACTGAAGGGGCAATCCCTTCCGGGGCGACAGCGTCCTTGACAGGGCAAAGTAACGTCAGTCGCTCCGACAACTTGGCGAACGCATTGACAAATCCGCGGGAAGCGAAAACGCCGCCTCCATTCCCATGGAGATAGTGATGGGTGACAAACAGGGTCCTCACAGCATGCCCTCCTTCCATTTACGGATTACTTCAGCACGGTCATATCCGGGCTCCAATTCCAAGTTCCGCCCGGTGAAACTGTCCGGATCCCCTTTCCGGACATAGAAGCGGCAACGACCATCCAGTGTATTCCCATCCATACGGTTCCTGACATTGACCCGCCGGATATGGGAAGACCGCATCCGTTCCACACGATGGGCCTTGCGCAGATCGATACAGTGCCCGCCATGGACGGCAAGCAGCAGATTGCCGACGATTTCTACGCCAACCGTCCCATCATCGGCAAAAATACCCTTGTTACCATGGGGGCCATCCAGATCGTGGATAAAATTATTCCGGATAGACACCTCCTGATTCTGGGTCCAGATGTAAACGGCCCCACCGTCGATCAGTTCCCGCGGAACTTGACTCCGGAAACGCTCCGACATGCAGATCTCATTCTCTTCCACCACACCCATCGTGACCAGGCCGGCGGGATCCGTATAGTGGAGCCCTACCCCGATAGCCGTATGCGCATAGTCCTCAATATAATTTCGACTCACCCTAAAGGAACTGCCCTTACAGTCCACGATGGGCACGTTCGTCATCCGGAGTCCATTGTCCTCGAACCGATTGTCCGAGATGACGACGTCTTTCGTATCAGGAGCGAAATAGACGGCGCCCAGATAGCACTGGTAAAACCGATTATCTTTCAGATAGAAATGGCGGGTCTTCTCCACCAGGGCCACTTGCGAACGGATGCCCTCGAAACGGCACCCTCGGACCACGATGGAATCCGCCTGGACATCGCGGATCGAAAGCAAAGGGCTGCCCTCTCCGTTCCCTAAGAAGGTCAAGCCGTCAATAAGGACAGAGGCCATCCGGCAGTTTTCCACGGACAGGAATCCCGAGGCTGCACAGGCATGCAGATCCTGCCGTCGGGGTGGCGTACAGAGGATATAGCGCGGATGACAGCGCCCGAAACGGAGTTCGCTCCACATCCCGGAGAGATAGGCCGGGTCGCGACGGAAATACAGGAAGCCATTCCGGATTTCCACGACCGGATAGACAGCCCCCACATACCATTGGGAGAGGATGACCTTCACCCCTTGCGCCTCTTGGGGGGACATATCCTTTTCGTCGCAGCGAATCCTGTAGACGCCCCGACGGAACAAACACTTGACGGGCCAGCCTTTGGCCCGGCAAACAGGTTGCCGGATATCGACAGAGCACTGCGCAGACACGTCCACATACCCTTTTTCAAAACGATAGATACCGTCGTCATCGGCCCCGACCACGACGGCGCCGTCTCCAGACAAACGGAGGACAGCATCCGGAGCCTGGAAACCGGATAGACGCAAATGTCCATCCCTGAAATAATATGTCCCAGGCGCAAAACGCACGTCCAACACCCGCTCCCCTGCCGCCAGGACGGAGTCGATACGGTGGTCCAGTCGGTCGAAGTCCTGCTGGCCGGTCACGGAAAGGACGGTGGATAGGAGAAGAGTCAGGAGCATGCTATGGTTTGAGAAACAGGAGCAGGCGGTAAATCCAGCCGACCAGTTTCGTCTGCCAGTCCGGATAGCCTTTGTAAGTCTTGTAATAGTAAGCGTTGCTCTGGTATTGGAGCCAGGCCGCCTCTTTCGGTTCCAGATGCTTCAGGATCGTTCCTCCGTGCTCATGTACCACGGTCACGGAAGGCAGAAAATAGGTCTTGCGCCCAACACGGAGCATCCGCTCGGAAAGGATGGGCTCTTCGGCATACAAGAATGTACCTGTATCCATGCCCCCGGCCATTTCCCAGGCCTCTCGGGGGCAAAGGAAGAAAGATCCCATCACCCGGTAGCACTCCCCTTCCGTCGCCTTCTCCGCAGTGTCGAGCGCGAAAATCCGTCGCTTTGCCGCCCTGCTGAGGAAAGGCGTGGACAGATACATCCAGACATAGCGTTTCCACAAGCCCATATAGGGCTCCGGCGACTGGCGCTCTCCATCCGTTCCCACGATCTCGGGACCGATGACTCCCAATTCAGGAAGGTCTTTCAGTTTTTCAACAAGCCGTTCCACCACATCGTCCGAGACTAAATGGAGGTCGTTATTCGTAAATAGCAGTACATCCACGTCCGGATGTGTACACAATTCCGCAGCTCCGGCGTTGCAGCCCGCGGCATAACCGTCGTTCTCCCGGACGAGCACCTTGCATCCTGTCCGCTCCCGGAGAGCTTCCGCCTGGTCAGGATTACCACCGTTGTCAACGATAACCAAGCGATAAGGATACCGGATCCGGGAAATCTCTTCCCGGATAAATCGCTCCGTACGGTCATACTCACGATAATTGACGAGGACGATGCCTAACATGGGCGGTAAATCTCTTCCGTTGATAGCGCACCCATTTCCAACTCTCGTTTTGGATGGTACGGAGCAACATCCCCAGCAGCAGGAACGTAGCAGGAGGACTATTGAGTTCGCCAGTCATGTGCGCAAATGACAGATACATCACCAGAAGTGCAAATGCGGCCGCGGCTTCCTCCCGGTTGGACTTGCGATGCCTCAAGATGAACGACAGCAACAGGATGAAAAACAGCAGATAAAGCGCATAGCCGACAATGCCTCTTTCAAGCAGATAGGACAGGTGCACCCCTTCCAGACCGTAAAGGTCAGGAGCGAGCGAATTCTCCAAGCCCTTGGAAAACTGGAGATCGATCCAGAAAAAGTCGTATCCGCGACCCAGCCAGTAATGTCCGTCCATATAGGAAATGACGGACGCCAGCTGCTCCATGCGGAGTTCCATGGAACTCCCGCCGAATTGGCTGTTGGACTGATCGAAGATACTCGTGAAGAAGTCCAACTTCGATTGGATGAAAGGCGAGAATTCATAGAGCAAAAGGGTCGCAAGGATGATGACACCCACAATGATCGGCGCCCGGTCACCTTTCAAATGCAGGCTCATGAAAGCCATGAATCCAAAAATGAAGCAGGCGACAACCGTCCGGCAGGCACAGGTCAGTACACCGAACATAGCCATCAGGAAAACGGCGATGAGCCGCCTCTTGCTCACCAGATGGCGGGTGAATCCGTACATATGCGCCAGCAGGATCACCAGACAGATGTATCCGTAGTCGAAGGGCTGGACGAATAGAGACTGGGTCCGGAAACGGTAAGCTTCCGTAAACTTGCGGCCAACGGACATCTCGTCTTGGGCCGAACTGCCCAGAATCCAGTCCAGCATCGATGACTCCCGGGTTACGTAATTGACAATGCCGAACAGTGTAATGATGATCAACGAGATGAAAGCGACCTGGAGGAAAGGACGGAACGTCTTGATGTTCTTGACCGAGAAGAAGCCGACGATAATGATGAAGTAGGTCGTGACACATTCCCGGAAAAGAAGCGTCACAAACTTTGATGCACTCCCCCAATAGTGGGGACTGTTTGCATAGTTATACAAGAAGGAAATGGCGAAGACAACAAGGGCAAGGACCAATTCCCCAATCTTGAATGACTGGATCATCGACTTAATCTGAATTCCCTCCGTGACGATATAGAAGATGGGCAGGAAGTACACCGTATTACCCATCGGTACAGGGAGGGAAACCGCAGACAAGACCGTATATCCAAAAATAAAAACCGCCGGTTTGTATTCCCGCTTGAGCACCAGCATGCACAAGCAGCAAAGAATTAACAGTGCTTTAAACAAGAGCGCAATCATGGCCTATTCCAGCACTTTCTCCCAGCAATCTGCCACATTATCCACAAAAAACCTTCTCCCGTTTTCCAGGGCAGCGCGACGGATCCGTCCATACCGTTCATCGCCCCACCCTAGACTCTCATCCACGGCCGACGAGACTTTTCCCTCCTCAAAGAGGATTCCGTTCTCTCCGTTCCTAAGGATCTCGCACGGCCCGGCATGGTCGGGGGCAAGCGGCACCAGTCCACAGGCAGATGCCTCGATGAGAACCATCCCGAACAATTCTTCCCACTCCGGGGTCCGCTTTGAATTCAAGACGAAGAAGGAATGCTTTTGATAGATATCGAAGAGTACGTCCTGGTCAGCAATATACCCGGCATAATGGATGTTCGGGCAGGCGACCTCGAATTCCTTCACCAATCCCTCCAATGGCCCTTTGCCGAGGATTGTCAGGTGCGCTTCCGGCCGGGTCGAAAAACAGGCCAATAGTTCCTCGATGCCTTTCCTGGAATCCAGGGAACCGGCCGTAATGAACTGATTCGTCTTTTTGCAGATAGCAGGTGCTTTGGGCCGGACGACATAGGAATGACCCACTACTGTCACGCGGGATGGCGATGCCAGACCGTTCCGGATCAATTCCGTCCGCGTTTTCTCCGAGACGGCAAAGATGTGGCGCACACCCTGTCGAAGGAAATCCTTCCACGCCGCAACCGTTCTCGGGCCTGAGCGATGAACCTGACGAGTACCATCCCAACAGGTATAGGATGTGAAGTAAAAAACCTGATGGCGTTTGAGCCAAGGACGAAGCATGACCAGACTCCGATCATACGGTGCCAGCCCAAGCACCACCTTGCCCGGTTTCAAGAAAGGTAACGAAAAGAGGAAACCGATGTTGCGCCACAACCGGAGGAAACAACAGGCAGAAAAAGTCTTCACGGCTTTCTTGGCCTGCCCCAGGATGTTCAATTCAAAGTAGGCTGATTGGATTCCGTGAGATTTGAGCAGATGCTCCAACGCATAAAAATGCGACGGCGCCCCATACTCGTGCACGACATACACGCTATCCTTCACCGCCTGTCTTCGATTTAATGGTTTCCCAAAGTACCAACCTTTCCTCCCGACTGCATCCGATGAACAATCCGACGAGCGCTGACACGCAGAAAGAGTAGAATACCACGGCAAGCAGAACGGGGATGGATGTCATATCCAACAACCAGTAACAGGGAATGATCAGCGCAAGAGAAACCGCCATCACCCCCAGATCGGGTAGGATCACCCCTGAAAGGTACTCGGAAGCGGGAAAACCGACCGACCGGGCATAAATGGCTACTTTGATGATGATGCTCAGCACACTGTAGCCAATCGTGCAGATGACCGAGTACTCGGGCGGCAGAGAGAAGAGACGGAAAAGGAGATACACTACCACCAAAGTCAGCAACTTGAAAACACTGATCGCCAAGAAATACGTGGCGATCCTTCCCGTCGCGTTGATGCCGATATTCATGGTTCCTCCCAAGGAATCCACCAGGATGTTGACCAGCATCAGTCTGACAAAGAGGGCGGTGTATTCGGGAACCGTATCCAGCCAGATGTCCAACAGCCAATCGGCTCCGATGAAGGCGGGTACGGTTATGACGGTCATCAGGATAAAGGAAACCTTGGATGACTGCAAGACCAACCGCTGCATAGTCTGCTTTTCCCCTGCCGCATACAACTTCGTAATCTGCGGAGTGGCTGCCACCTGGAAGTTTCCTACGAAAGCAGCCACCTGGCTCTTAACGCTGTAGGCCAGGCTCCGGGCGGCATTGACAATGGGGCCGAAAAACAGGTTCAAGACGATATTGACCCCCTGGTCAAGAGCGACGTCACCCATGCTGGAGACGAAGTGCCAACCAGCGAATCCCAGAATCTCGGCACTGTCTTTCCGATTGTAACGCAGCCGGAACACACACTCTTCAAATCGCGTCCGGCAGTAGGACATGAATACCAGCGTGATGGCTACAGTCACCAAAAAAGTCAGGACCCCATACCGGATGAGCTTGTCTCCCCCGTCCAGCACCAGCAGGAAAACGACAGCCAGTTTCAAGAGTACTTCCAATATGCTCGTCCAGGCGTAAAAAGCCATCCGCTCGTGGGCTATGATGCTGGAATTATAAGGAACACGAATGAATGAGAAGACCAGGGAGAGGATGGCAAACTGGTAAATCCATCGGACGGCCACCATCCGATCTGGCGGAACCGTCAGTTTGTTGCAGACAAACCAAAGGCCGATTGTCTCAGCCAGGACCACGATCAGAACGATGAATCCGAAATAAATGGTAAGGGTCGACTGGAATATCCGCTTTGACTTCTCAGAATCCTCCTGTCCCAGCGCAAAAGCGAAAAAGCGGGTTGATGCGTTGGACATGGCACCCACCATGAAGGAAGTCATCGCCACCACCCCGGCCACCACGCTGTTCAGGCCATAATCGACAGCCCCCAGTTGACGGAGAAGGATACGGGTTGTGTAAAGTGATACGAACAGTATCACCAACATCCTGACGTACAGGAACATCGTATTCTTGATAACCCGTCGACCGATGGACATCCGGCCTTATCTCCCCTTATACATCTCCTCGTAATACTTCTGATACTCCCCGCTTGTAACGTTGTCCAGCCAGTCCTGGTTCTCCAGGTACCACTTGATGGTTTTCTCGATGCCTTCCTCGAACTGCAGGGAAGGTTCCCACCCCAGCTCACGCTGGAGCTTCGTGCTGTCGATGGCATAGCGGAGGTCATGGCCGGCACGGTCGGTCACATAGGTGATGAGATCCTCGTCGGCGCCTTCAGGACGCCCAAGGAGGCGGTCCGTGACGCGGATGAGGGTCTTCACGATGTCGATGTTCTTCCACTCGTTGAAACCGCCGATGTTGTAGGTCTCGGCGACCTTCCCTTCATGGAAGATCAGGTCGATGGCACGGGCGTGGTCCTCCACGTACAGCCAGTCGCGGACATTCTCACCCTTCCCGTACACGGGCAGCGGCTTGCGGTGCCGGATGTTGTTGACAAACAGCGGGATGAGCTTCTCCGGGAATTGGTAAGGGCCGTAGTTGTTGGAACAGTTGGTAACTATCGTGGGTAGGCCAAATGTGTCGTGGAATGCGCGAACGAAGTGGTCACTACTGGCCTTGGCGGCAGAGTACGGGCTGTGAGGCTGGTACTTGAGGTCCTCGGTAAAGAACTTCTCTCCATAAGCCAGATGGTGCGTGCCGCTGGAGGCCTTGGTGCTAAACGGAGGCTCAAGGCGTTCCGGGTTGGTCATCTCCAGGGCGCCATACACTTCGTCGGTGGAAATGTGGTAGAATCTGCAGTCTACCGGAGATTCTTCGCTACGCTCAGAATGACAGGACGAAGTCTCGGAATGACAAATCTTGTAATCCATCGGACCCCAATAGGCTTTAGCTGCTTGTAGCAAAGACAACGTACCCATCACGTTGGTTTGGGCAAAGGTGAAGGGGTCCTTGATGGAACGGTCCACGTGGGACTCGGCTGCCAGGTGGATGATGCCGTCCACGTGTTCTTCCTGCATGAGTTTGAGGACGCCGTCAAAGTCACAGATATCCATCTTCACAAAGCGGTAGTTGGGCTTGTCCTCAATGTCCTTGAGGTTGGCCAGGTTGCCGGCATAGGTAAGCTTGTCCAGGTTGATGATCTTGTATTCCGGGTACTTGTTTACGAACAGTCTTACCACGTGACTGCCAATAAAACCAGCGCCGCCGGTGATGATGAGGGTGCGTTTCATAAGGTTAGAGTTGATGTATGGATACTTCTTTAATTCCTCCCACCTGCCA
>JAEEGL013122638.1_pt1 | contig 11423 bp, 8 predicted proteins | sample 9134231 | NCBI WGS metagenome assembly JAEEGL01 (sample SAMN16246548, study PRJNA631951) | gut metagenome | biome: gut microbiome; feature: rumen; material: fiber-attached | host: Bos | place: Iran: Karaj | collected 2018-10
AAGTTGATGATGTTGATCATGGCGCGGTAGGGCATGGCGGCGGTGATATCGCCCGCCACGGCGTCCGGCAGCGTGGGCCTGAGGTTCGATTGCATCAGTTCCTTCTGCCAGGTACGCTTGCCGTCCAGAATATCGCCGAAGCGCTGCACCAGAATGTGCCCGTTGGCCAGCATGTTGGTGAGCTCGCCCACCTTCTGCGCGTATTCAATGGGCTGGTTGAACGGCACGCTGAAATTATGCGAGCAGAGGATCGCAAGATTCGTGTTGTCCGATTTCAGTTCCTTATACGAATGCCCGTTCACCACGGCCAGATCGTTATCGTAATTCTCCTGGCTCACGAAGCCGCCGGGGTTCTGGCAGAAGGTGCGCACCTTATTTTTGAAGGGCTTGGGATAGCCGATCAGCTTCGATTCGTACAGCGCGCGGTTCACGGTCTCCATGATCTCGCTGCGTACCTCCACGCGCACGCCGATATCCACGGTGCCGGGCTGGTGGGCGATGCTGTACTGCGCGCAGAGCTTTTCCAGCCAGTCCGCGCCGCGCCGCCCGGTGGCGATGATGGTATGTTCCGCCTCGATCTCGGTCTCTCTGCCGTTTTCATTGGCCACAATGCCTCTGCAGCGGCCGTTTTCGTTGTCCAGCAAAAGCGTAACGCATTCCGTGCCGAATAAGAGTTCCACGCCGTTTGCCAGCAGATACTGCTCGATATCGTAATAGAGCTTCTGCGCTTTTTCGGTGCCCAGATGGCGGATCGGGCAGTCTACGAGCTTTAGCCCGGCCTGGATGGCGCGCTTGCGGATCGCTTTGACCTCTTCCGTATTCTCCAGACCCTCAATGTGCGTGTCCGCGCCGAATTCCAGATAGATGCCGTCCGTGTAATCGATCAGCTCCTGCGCGGTCTGCTCGCCGATCAGCGTGGGCAGGTCGCCGCCCACCTCGTAGGAGAGGGATAATTTGCCGTCCGAAAACGCCCCCGCGCCCGAAAAGCCGGTGGTGATATGGCAGTGCGGCTTGCAGTTCATGCAGCGCTGCGTTTTCTGTTTGGGGCAGGCGCGGTTTTCGATCGCCCTGCCTTTTTCCACGATCAGTATCTTTTTATCGCAGCCCCGGCGGATCATTTCCAACGCCGTAAAGATCCCTGCGGGGCCCGCGCCTACGATGCATATATCCGTTTTCATAGGGTTTCTCCTTTAAAAACATAGTAACGAACAGCGCCCTGTCTGTCCGTTAATTTATTCTAACATAGAATTGAATTGCAGTCAATCCTGTTTTTTTACAATGGTATATTCATCCCCCGGGCGAAAGAAGGGGCAGTTTTTCCGTCGGCCGAACAAAAACGCCTCCGCTTCGTCCATATCCAGATCCACGCTGCAGGAGTATTCGTCGTAATCTTCGTCGTATTCGTAGTTCATGCATTCTTCGCAGTTGGTTTTTGCCACGGCAGTTCACCTCCTATAATATTTTAATCATATTTATAATTATGTCAAGGGTCCGGCGGGCGCATGCCGGGAACCGCGGCGTGCAGCCGATTCCGGTGACCGCAGCGTCCGGTTCTTTAAATTCCACAAAAACAGTTGACGAAATTTGTTTAATGTGTTAAAATAACTCTTTGTGAATCATATTCTATTCCCGAAAGGATGAAACAGAATGTCAGGACATTCCAAATGGAGTACCATTAAAAGGAAAAAAGAAAAGACGGATAACGCCCGCGCCAAGGTCTTTACCAAGATCGGCCGCGAGATCGCGGTGGCGGTGAGAGAGGGCGGCCCCGATCCCGCAGGCAACTCCAAATTAAAGGACGTCATCGCCAAGGCGAAGGCTGCCAACGTGCCCAACGACAATATCGAGCGCATCATCAAAAAGGCGGCCGGCGACGGCAACGCCGATAACTACGAAGAGATCATTTACGAGGGCTACGGCCCCGCCGGCGTGGCCGTGATCGTGGAGGCGCTTACCGATAACCGCAACCGCACCGCGGGCGACGTGCGCCACTATTTTGATAAATACGGCGGCAATATGGGCCAGCAGGGCAGCGTGATGTTCATGTTCTCCCGGCAGGGCGTGGTGCTCGTGGACGCCGAGGACGTGGAAGAGGACGCCATTATGGAAGCAGCGCTGGAGGCAGGCGCCGAGGACGTGATCACGGACGAAGGCGTTTACGATATCCGCACCGGCGTGCACGAAGTGGCGGACGTGGCTGAAGCGCTTACCGCCGCGGGCTATACCGTGGTATCCGCGCAGGCCGAATACGTGCCCTCTACCACCGTACGCCTGGAAGGCGATCATATTACCCAGATGGGCAAAATGCTGGAGATGTTCGAGGATAACGACGATATCCAGGCGGTTTGGCACAACTGGGAAAACGAAGACGATTACGAGTAAACGGCGGCGCCTTTCGCGCAGAACAAAAGAAACGAAAACAAACTATAATATATTTGCGTATTATCATAGTTTGTTTGATATCTGTAATTCGGTTGGTTGATTAAAGTTTTCGTTTCTTTTTCGACGTTTTTCGCCGCTCAGCGTATCGCATACGCCTGTCGCGGCGAGAAAACGCCGTCTGCATCGAAATCCACCTGCCGTTTCCTGTGTGGGCGGCGCCTTTCGGCAAAAAAGTGGTCAGTGGCCAGTGGTCAGTGGCCAGCAGACCCCAGTTCCGCCGTAATTGAAAACATAATACGCAGTATAAACCGGCGTAGTGTGTCATATATAAATGTTGTTTTGCCGGTCACCGGACATTTGTTGTCGGCAGTCGGCCACCGGATACTGGCCACTGGCCACTGACCACTGGTCACTTTCTCAGAGGTTCCGAACAATGCACTTCTTTCAAGACGTAACCCAAGTAAAATTCACGGCGCTGGATCATATATTCAACGTCAGCTCCGTGTTCTGCGAGTTTTCGCTCCCGTTTCTGAAAAATCCCGTCACCATCCGCTGGTACGGCGTGATCATCGCCTTCGGGCTCATGCTGGCCGTGCTGTTCGGCGGGCGTATGGCGTATAAATGGAAGATCGACATCTATAAAATGATCGATATCCTCATCTACGGCGCGCTGGGCGGCATCGTGGGCGCGCGGCTGTATTACGTGGCCTTTGAGTGGGATTACTATTCCGCCCACCCCGGCGAGATCTTTCAGATCTGGAACGGCGGCCTCGCCATTTACGGCGGCCTCATCGCCGGGCTGCTGTGCGCGTTCATCGTGTGCAAGGTGGAAAAGATCAATATCCCCAACCTGCTGGATCTTTGCGGCATGAGCTTTCTGATCGGGCAGGGGATCGGCCGCTGGGGCAATTACGCCAATCAGGAGGCGTTCGGCGTCAATACCACGCTGCCGTGGGGCATGTACAGCGCAAAAACCGAGGCTTATCTCTCCGAGCTCGCCGCCTCCGGTTCCTCCATTGCCGTGGATCCCTCAAAACCCGTGCACCCCACCTTCCTCTACGAATCCGTGTGGTGCCTGCTGGGCTTTGTGATCCTTTATATCATCTGCAAAAAGGCCCGCAAGTTCAGCGGACAGATCTTTCTGTGCTACGGTATCTGGTACGGCGTGGAACGCACCGTGGTTGAGGGCCTGCGCACCGATTCGCTTTATATCGGCGATACGAACATCCGCACCTCGCAGCTCGTCAGCATCGTGCTCGTGGTGGTGTGCGCCGTGCTGCTTATCATCTTTTCCGTAAAATATACGCTGCATCCCAAGCCCGTCGAGGGCGTGGACTTCTTCCCGGAGATCCCGCTTTACCGCTATAAGCGCAAAGCGGCGGACGCGAAAAAGGAAGCCGCGCGTCTCACCGCCGCAGCGGAAGCAGCCGAGGCCGCGGGCAACGCCAAAAAGGCCGCCGCCCTGCGTGAAAAAGCGCAGGTGCAGGCCGAACTCGCCAAAAAGAACGCCGCATTGGCCGAAGCGGACGATAAAAAGCGCGCCGCGAAAAAAGCCGCAAAAACAGCCGCAAAGGCCGATGCCGACGCGGAATAACGGAATTGAAAAAAAGCTTTAAAAGTTTACAGTTTTGTAATTTTTAGCCCTGAATCAAAATTTTTACTTGTATGTTTATTAAAAATGTGGTATAAACATTACCATCAAACCGACATGAGTGCGTTTTCTGCGCGAATTCCGGTTTGGGAAAGATCGTATGGCAAACAGAGACCGCTTTAAAAAAAGAGCATATCTCAGCTATTTTTCCCGGAGCGCTTCGGGGGAATACGCCTACACGGGCGGCCTGTATTCGCTGAAAAACGGCGAATATCAGCGTTACGGCACGCGCGTTGCGGTGTTTACCGCGATCGCCGCGGTCGGCGCCGTGCTGGGCGGCGTGCTGGATCTGCCCGGCATGAAAAACTGCTTTTACGTGATCATTCCGTATATCCTTGAGGTCGCTTTTACCGGCAGCGTCGTTTGGGGCGCCGTAAAGTATTACGCAAACGCCAAACCCCTGCGCGAGTATATTTACACCGCCACGGCGGGCGCGTTCCACTGGCGGGCGCTGCTCGCGGCGATCTTTGCCGGGGCGGGGATGATCGCCGAAACCGTGTTCCTGATCCTGTCCGGCGAAAAAGGGCAGGCGCTCGCGGCCGCGGGGTTCTATCTGCTCAAGGCCGCCGTTGCCGGTTCCATGCTGCTGCTGCGTCATCACGCGAAAAAAGCGGAATGGACGCTTTCCGCGGCAAAATAATTGTTGTATAATTCCGGGGCGACCCGTAATTATAAATTCATTTTTTTGGTAATCTCGGGGAAGCCCGAAATTATAAAAAAAGCAAAGGAGACTGATTCCAATGAGAAATTTCAGAAAGTTCATTGCTCTTGCTCTGGCGATCGTTATGGCTCTGACCGTATTTGCGGCCTGCACCAAGACCCCCGAGACTCCGAGTGATGAAACCACCTCCGGCACCACGCCCACTGATACCACGAAGGACGACAAGCCCCTTGTAGTTGGTTATTCCAACTTCAACGCGAAGTTCTCCCCGTTCTTCAGTGAGACCGCTTACGACCAGGATGTTTGGGCGATGACCGCCATCAGCCTGCTCACCAGCGATCGTACCGGCGCCGTGATCCAGAATGGTATCGAAGGCGAGACCGTTGCTTACAACGGCACCGACTATACCTACTACGGCCCCGCGGATCTTAAGATCACCCAGGACGAAGCCAGCGGCAACGTTTTCTATGATTTTAAGCTTCGTGACGACCTTGTGTTCTCCGACGGCGAGCCCGTAACCATCGACGACGTGATCTTCTCCATGTACGTGCTTTGCGATCCTACCTATGACGGCAGCAGCACTCTGTTTGCGCAGCCCATCCTTGGTATGGACGCTTACCGTTCCGGCATGGATACGCTCGGCAACCTGATCTACAACGCCGGCAGAGACAACACCACGTTCGAGTTCTTCACCGAGGATCAGGCGAAAGCCTACTGGGAGAAGTACGACGCTGCTACCCTCGGCCTTGCCGAAGAGATCGTTGCTTACTGCGTAGCCAACGGCTACAATGAGGAAGGCGACGTTGCCGGCGCAGCCGCCAACTGGGGCTTCGACGGTGCTACCGATATGGCCAGCTTTGCCGGTCTGCTTGAAAAAGCTTACGGCGCAGACGTTGCTAACATGATCGGCACCGAGGCTGCCGGCTCCGGCGTGGAAGACCTCTTCCCGGGCTACAGCGAGTATGCCACCACCGGCGTTCAGACCGGTGAATCCGCCGCCAACATCGAAGGCATCCAGAAGATCGACGATTACAACATGAGAGTCGTTCTTACCAAGGTTGACGCTACCGCTATCTATCAGCTGGGCGTTACCATTGCTCCGCTGCACTACTACGGCGACAAGGATGCTTATGATTACGACAACAACAAGTTCGGCTTCACCAAGGGCGATCTGAGCACTGTCCGTGCCAAGACCACCCAGCCTCTTGGCGCCGGCCCCTACAAGTTCATCAAGTATGAAGACGGCGTTGTCTATTTCGAGGCCAATGATAAGTATTTCAAGGGCGCTCCCAAGACCAAGTACATCAACTTCCTTGAGGGTTCCGATGCCGATAAGCTGAACGGCGTTACCACCGGCACCATCGACATCACCGATCCGTCCTTCTCCACCGATACCGTGAAGGCCATCCAGAATGCCAACGGCCTCGAGGAAGGCGGCAAAGAAGTGAGCGGCGACAAGATCACCGTTAACACCGTTGATAACCTTGGCTACGGCTACATCGGCATCTCTGCCAAGGCCGTGAACGTGGGCGGCGACATCGCTTCCGACGCTTCCAAGAACCTGCGCAAGGCTTTCGCTACCGTGTTCGCTGTTTACAGAGACGTGGCTATCGACTCCTACTACGGCGCCCGTGCTTCCGTCATCAACTATCCGATCTCCAATACCAGCTGGGCTGCCCCGCAGGTAACGGACGCGGATTACAAAGTGGCTTTCTCCACCGCTGCTGACGGTTCCGACATCTACACCTCCGACATGGATACCGACGCCCGTTACGATGCTGCCCTTAAGGCTGCGCTCGGCTACTTCGAGGCTGCCGGCTACACCGTGGAAGACGGCAAAGTGACTGCTGCTCCCGAAGGCGCGAAGACCAGCTATGAGCTGTGGATCCCTGCCGACGGCAACGGCGACCATCCGTCCTTCATGCTTGTGACCCTTGCTTCCGAAGCCCTTGCCAAGATCGGCATCGAGCTGGTTGTTAAGGATCTTGCCCAGTCCTCCGACCTGTGGGACGGCATCGAAGCCGATAACGTTCCCATGTGGTGCGCTGCCTGGGGTGCTTCCGTGGATCCCGACATGTATCAGATCTATTTCTCCGGCAACGACACGCTTGAGGCCGGCGGATCCAACTACATGTACGACATCGCTGACGAGACTCTGAACAAGCTGATTCTTGACGCCCGTGCGTCCTTCGATCAGAGCTACAGAAAGACGGTTTACAAGCAGTGCCTTGATATCATCGTTGACTGGGCTGTTGAGGTTCCCGTATATCAGCGTCAGAACGCTATCATCTTCAGCACCGAGCGCGTGAATCTGGCTACCGTAACGCCCGATATCACCACCTTCTACGGCTGGATGAGCGAGATCGAGAACACTGAACTTAACTAATCGTTAAAGCTTCGGTAAACTCACAATAAACCGTTATCCTGCGGAATAGCGATATTCCGCAGGATAATGTGTTCTGTATACGCATCAGCGTTTTGAACATTTTCAGAACGTTGATTCGTGTACGGTACACGAAATCTTTTGTACCCCGGATGGTGATAGAATGAGAAAGTATATCGCAAAACGCTTGCTGATTTCTGTTGTTATCCTGTTCTTCGTGGCGTTTATCATTTACGCGCTCATGCGCTGCCTGCCCACCTCGTATATCGAGAGCGTGGCGCGCCAGCGCGCGATGGCGCCCGGCTCCAAGAGCTACGAGGAATGGCTGGCACAGCTTTCCGCACAATACAACATGGATAAAAACATCGTCCCCGGCTTTTTCGGCTGGTTCTGGACGTTCCTGAAGGGAGATTTCGGCGACAGCTGGAAATGGACCGTTCCCGTCATTGAGAAATTCAACGACGTGATCTGGGTCTCGTTTATTATGGGCGCGGTATCGTTTTTCTTCGAACTGATCATCGCCATCCCGCTCGGCGTGATCGCTGCAACCCATCAGAACACCAAGCTGGACTATACGATATCGGTGATCGCGTTGGCAGGCATATCGTTCCCGACGTTCTTCTTCGCGTCGCTGTTAAAGCTCGTGTTCTCGGTAAAGTTAGGCTGGTTCGATCTGTACGGCCTTGTAGGGCGTATGTATAACCAGCTGGATCCCTGGCATCAGGTGCTGGATAAGGCGCACCATCTGGTTTTGCCCATCATAACTTTGGTGGTGATCAGCTTCGGTTCGCTGATGCGTTATACGCGTACCAACATGCTCGAGGTGCTCAACGCGGACTATATCCGTACCGCGCGCGCCAAGGGCCTTTCCGAGCGTAAGGTCATTTATCACCATGCGTTCCGCAATACCCTGATCCCCATCGTTACCATCGTGGGCGGCTCTCTGCCGGGCCTGTTCTCCGGCGCGCTCATTACGGAAACGCTGTTCGGCATCAGCGGTATCGGTTACGTCTCTTACCAGTCCATGGTGGGCGGCGATATTCCGTTCTCCATGTTCTATATGGTATTTCTGGCGGTGCTCACGCTGCTCGGCAACCTGCTTGCGGATATTCTCTACGCCGTGGTAGATCCGCGCGTCCGTATTGCGTAAAGGAGGGATCGATATGGCAGACGAAAAGAAAACCAACGTTACAAACGAAACCCTCAATCCCGATACGACCGGTGCTGCAGGTGAAGTCAACGAACAGTATTCCTTAAACGACGACCGCCGTGTTAAGGTGCTTTCTCCCGGCGCGCTGGTGGCAAAGCGCTTCTTCCGCAACCGCCTCGCCGTAACGGGCCTTTCGGTGCTCGTGTTCATGTTCCTGTTCTCGTTCCTCGGCGGGCTTCTTTCTCCCTACGGTGAGAAGGAGACCTTCAAGCGTAAGGATATCATGGAAAAGGAATACGCCAGCGTGGTCACCAACGAGACCCGCCGTTATATGGCGAACGATCCCGGCTTCAGCGGCATCGTGCAGGCCAACGCCGGCCTTGCCATGGACCAGGGCAACGATACCTTTACCTACGATGACGTTACCTACACCATCGTAAAAGAAGGCGACGATCTTTATACCGTGCTGCGCGGCGAGGACGTTATCGGCATGGCCTTTAAGGATATCGTAAACGTAGAGGTGGACGACATCAAGGACACCGATTTCGATTTCGTATACGGCGCGCTGCTTGCGATGGCGCACGGCGAGACCGGGTTTACCGCGCTGGACCGCAATTTTACCGTGAATGCGGACGGCGACGTGTTTGAAAACGGAAAACAGGTGGCGTATTTCAGCCGCTTTATCGTAAAATCCGTATTCCCGGATGTTACGATCTCCAAACGCTTCAAGGAGGAACTCCAGGAGGCGCTGGAAACCGGCGATACCGATTTCTTCTTCACCGAGGACGACGGTGTGGAATACGAATATACCATTGAATACGACGCCTACCGCAAATCCTATTCCGTTATGCAGGGCAAAGAGACCGAGGTCTTCGACAGCTACTCCCCGCCCAGCAAGACGCACTGGATGGGCACGGACGGCAACGGCATGGATATGCTCACCCGTCTGATGTACGGCGGCCGCGTATCGCTGATCATCGGCTTTATCGTTGTGTTCATCGAGAGCTTCATCGGCGTGATCTTCGGCGGCATCTCCGGCTACTTCGGCGGCTGGATCGATAACCTGATCATGCGTATCGTGGACGTGTTCTACTGCATCCCGTCCACGCCTCTGCTCATCATCCTTGGCGCCATGATGGACGCCTACAACGTGGATCCCAAGATCCGTATGCTTTACCTGATGCTGATCCTCGGCTTCCTCGGCTGGCCGGGCGTGGCGCGTCTGGTGCGCGGCCAGATCCTTTCGCTCAGAGAGCAGGAGTTCATGACCGCGACCGAGGCGGGCGGCATCCGCGTTTCCCGCCGTATCTTCCGTCACCTGATCCCCAACGTGATCCCGCAGCTGATCGTTCTTATGACGATGGGCCTCGGTTCCACGATCATCATCGAGGCAACGCTTTCGTTCCTCGGCCTCGGCGTACGCTTCCCGTTCGCTTCCTGGGGCAATATCATCAACGACGTCAACAATACGTTCGTGCTTACGAACTATCTGTTCATCTGGATCCCGGCCGGCGTCTGCCTGCTTGCCACCGTGCTTGCCTTCAACCTGGTAGGCGACGGTCTCAGAGACGCCTTCGACCCGAAGATGAAGCGATAAGGAGGGGGATACGATGGCTAAGAAAAAACCAGAAGGGTATCTCTCCGCAAAGGATTCCCGCAGGATCTCCAGAGAGAACCGCAGAGTTACCAAGGTATTTGAAAAACAGCATAAGCGCAAAAACGTCCCGGAGCGCGAGTATCTTACCGAGATGCGCGATCCGAACAACGTGCTCGAGATCGAAGATCTGCATACGTTCTTCTTTACGGACGTGGGCACCGTGAAGGCTGTGGACGGCATCACCTTTGACGTGCCGATCGGCAAAACCATCGGCGTGGTGGGCGAGTCCGGCTGCGGAAAATCCGTGACCTCGCTCTCCATCATGCAGCTGCTGCAGCGTCCGCAGGGCCAGATCGTGAGCGGCGAGATCCGACTGAATCTCGGCGATAAGGCGTACGAGATCACCAAAATGTCTACCGAAAAAATGCAGAAGATCCGCGGCAATTATCTGTCCATGATCTTCCAGGAGCCCATGACCTCCCTGAACCCGGTGTTCCGCATCGGCGATCAGATCGAAGAGGTCATCGAGCTGCATTCCGAGCGTGAGGTCGGCAAGGCGGAGCTCAAGCAGCGCACCATCGACCTGCTGGAGCTGGTGGGCATCGCCAACGCCCCGGGCGTTTACGGCATGTTCCCGCACGAGCTTTCCGGCGGTATGCGCCAGCGCGTGATGATCGCCATGGCGCTTGCCTGCAATCCCAAGCTGATCATTGCGGACGAACCTACCACCGCGCTTGACGTTACGATCCAGGCCCAGATCCTGGACCTGCTGCGCCAGCTGAAGGATAAGATCAATTCCTCCATCATGCTCATCACGCACGATCTGGGCGTGATCGCGGAAATGGCGGATTACGTCGTCGTAATGTACGCCGGCAAAATCGTGGAAAAGGGCACGGCGGAAGAGATCTTCGCGCATCCCGCCCATCCGTATACGATCGGCCTGATGGCCTCCAAGCCCGTGGTAGGCAAAAAGGTGGATAAGCTTTATTCCATCCCCGGCAAGGTGCCCAACCCCGTAAACATGCCGAACTACTGCTACTTTAAAGACCGCTGCGAAATGTGCGTAAACGGCTGCGATGGCGAATACCCGCACGAGGTCGCCATTTCTCCCACGCATTTCGTAAGCTGCTACCGCTTCAGCGAACAGAACAAGGAGGGTGAATAAGCATGGCAAGGGCAGACCTTAAAATCGAAAACAATTTCACCCCCGTAGAATACGATCCGCAGTATATTTTAATGGTGAACGCCCTTAAAAAATACTTCCCGATCAAAAGCGGTCTCATCGCAAAAACCGTAGGCTACGTAAAGGCCGTGGATAACGTCACCTTCAACCTGAAGCGCGGCTGCACGATGGGCCTCGTGGGTGAATCCGGCTGCGGCAAAACCACCGCCGGGCGTACCATCCTGCGCCTTTCCGGCGAAAAGACCGGCGGCCAGGTGCTGTTCAACGGCCAGGAGATCTACGATCTCAACCGCAAACAGATGCGCGCGCTGCGTCCCAAAATGCAGATCATCTTCCAGGACCCGTTTTCGTCCCTTTCGCCCAGAATGCCCGTCGGCGAGATCATCGGCGAGGCCGTGCGCGAGCACAACCTGGTG
>JAEEGL013821915.1_pt1 | contig 11423 bp, 8 predicted proteins | sample 9134231 | NCBI WGS metagenome assembly JAEEGL01 (sample SAMN16246548, study PRJNA631951) | gut metagenome | biome: gut microbiome; feature: rumen; material: fiber-attached | host: Bos | place: Iran: Karaj | collected 2018-10
AGTTCAAATCCTGATTTATCGGCCTGATGAGCAATTGATAGAAATTGACTTTGTTCTTCCAATGAAGCTTTCGTCAGACTAATCATCTTAATGTATTTGAAGTGTCGATTATATCCTGTATTCGGTATGTTATGATACTTCAAATCATAGTATAAGAACTCTGGAATCAGATTATCCTCCCTAGGCCTAATAATCTTAACACCATCAGCACCTATAAAGAAAGGCTCGTTGATGTATTTTACTACACGTGAATGGTCACCAAATAAAACAGCTGGGTAGTTTCTGCAAAGACCTTGTTCTGTATTTGAATAACCTGCAATATCCTTCTCTTGAGTCTGGTCATAAACTGCATATTTCCCTTCTTGTAGATACTCACCTGCTGGTATTTTGGTGGCAGACGAAGTATCATCGAAACACATGGATTCAAAATCCTTAGAGGGCGAATTAAGGTTTAGCTCATGAAAGTCAAACATCTCGATAAATTGCGATTTCATCATTTCTTCAGTGGCAGCAAGAAGTTTTTTGTATGATTCTTTTAAGCGGTATGCCGCCCAAAGTTTATCTGCAAGAACCTTTTGCTCAGCAAGAGGTGGAAGTGGGAACTCGTAGTTCTTTAGATGTTCCCATTTAACGCGAGGTGAAAGCGAACCTGCTGAACCTTGTATTGCATAGTCAAAGAACCGATCATTTTGTATGACGAAAGGAAGGAGTTCGGGTAGTATTTTTCCTATAGATTCTATCACTGTAATATCTCCAGAACAAATACCATCCCATGGTGCTATAACAGCTTTTTTCAGATATACGCGCCTACGACCAAGCAACACTTGTCCTTTGACGAATTTCTTGGAAAAGGTATGCTCGATGTCAGTATCCCATCTAGATAATTCAATCTCACCAGACACAAGGTGTTCCAATCCTACAATAGGAACGCCATCCTGTTTACCTATCCAAGTTTGTCTGGATTCACGGGCCACGTCGCCTAATTTAACGAGATTATAATTATTCATGATTCCAGCAATTTCATTAATATGTTATATCCTATTGAAACGGATTGGCTATACTCATTCCACATGGTTATGGCTGAATCGAGTGAGGTATGAGAATGAACATACTGACTCGCATAAGCATACAATGAGATATTTAGATTGTAATTATTTGCTGCCAAATCTTCAATAAAAACAAGTTTACTATATCCTTCTATCTCTGTTGAAGAATGGTAAATCTTGGTTATTTTCTTAATATGCTCTGGTAACATCTTGCTTTCAGCATTCTGACGAACCACATCATTAATGGCATTTATCATCAATATTTTACCTCTTCTTTCTGATGGTTTGTTATTTGAGCAAATAATAATACAAGCCTCCATTGGAGAATTGTAGAATAAGTTTGGACCTAAGCCAATAACGCAATCTACAACATCTGATTCAACCAATTTTTTACGTATCTCTTTCTCTTCATCACGGAAAAGCACACCATGTGGTAATAAAATGGCACTCCTTCCGTTTTTATCATTCATAGAAGCTATGATATGCTGGATAAATGCATAGTCTGCCCGTCCTTGAGGAGGTGTCCCAAGGAAATTTCGTCCCCATTTGTCATTTTGAAAAGCTTCGCGATCCCATGTCTTGATAGAGTAGGGTGGATTCGCCAGCACCACATCGAACTTGCGTAGATGGCTGCCATCTACGAATGCTGGATGTGCCAGTGTATCTTCACGTACAATGCTGAAGTCTTCTACACCATTCAGATAAAGGTTCATTCGTGCAATGGAAGCTGTCAGGGCATTGATCTCTTGCCCAAACACCTTTACGCCTTGCCAAGGCTGTCCTTTCTGGCGCAGGAAGTCAAGACACTTCACGAGCATACCACCTGATCCACATGTGGGGTCGTAGATGCTTTCGTTAGGCTTTGGCTGAAGAATCTCTGCCATCAATGTCACTACAGTACGATTGGTGTAGAACTCCTGTGCAGTGTTGCCAGCATCATCTGCAAACTTGCCAACAAGGTATTCATATGCTTGCCCCATCTCATCAGCTGGGCAAGAATCAAGACTCAAATCGTAGCGAGAAAAATCTTCTATCAGAGAGGTGATGATATGGTCGGGCATCTTTGCCTTGTTAGTCCACCCATCTTTGGGGCCAAAGATACCCGTAAGCCCTCCAACTATACGGCCATCTATCTCTTCGCCAGGATTGGCTTGCTCTATGGCTATAAAAGCCTCTACAAGCCGCTGCCCCACATTCTCTGTAACTTCACGCACATCTTTCCAGTGGGCACCATCTGGTATGCGAATGGCCAGTTCTTCTGCCTGCATTCCAGCATATTCTTCGCCACCTTCGCGTACGAAGCCTTGATACTGCTCATCAAACACGTCACTAATGCGTTTGAAGAAAAGTAGCGGGAAAATATATTCCTTATAACCAGCCGCATCTATCTGCCCACGCAGGCGTGTGGCAGCTCCCCAAAGGAAAGATTTCAGATCGTCGAGTGTGATCTGACTGCCTGGCATTCGATATGTTTTTTCTTGATGTCCTTCCATGCTGATTATGCGTTAATGATACGTCTAAACTCTTCCTCACGAAACTTTACTTCCTCATAGGCAGCTTTGAACTCTCCAAGAACCTCTGCGTAAGGCTTGATAGCCTCGCGGTGGTATTGGACATATTTATTAGGCGAAAGGTCAAAATCCTTCGCCTTAATCTCATCGAGAGTAACTACTTGCGAGAAATCTTCCACATTTTCGTAGTTGGCATAAAGCTCATAAAGGCGCTCTACATCCTTCTGTTCAAGGATGTTTTGAGCTCGTTTCTGAGTTAAAATCTTTGTGCCATCTATCATCAGAATCCGTGCGCTATGAGTTGCTGGTTTCATCTTTCGCAAAATGAGGAAACATGGAGAAAGGCCTGTTCCGTAAAAGAGTTTATCGCCAAGCGTGACAACAGCTTCCACCATATCACTCTTTACCAACTTTTCACGGATGCGCCCTTCTTCATTGCCACGGAAGAGAACGCCTTGTGGCATTACGACAGCCATTCTGCCAGTACCAGAAGCCATAGACGCAATCATGTGCTGAATCCATGCATAATCACCACAGGAGTCGCTGGGAGTTCCCCAGATGTTACGTCCGTACTTATCTGAGGCCCATTCCACGGAGCCCCATTTATCAAGTGAGAAGGGAGGATTTGCAATGACACAGTCGAATTTAGCCACCTCTCCACCTTGCAAGATTTTGGGATTGCGAAGCGTATCGCCTTGCATAATGTTGAAGTCGGATGCGCCATGCAGGAATAGATTCATTTTGGCAATGGCAGCATTGGTTACATTCTTTTCCTGTCCAAAGATGGAACCACAGCACAAGCTGCTATGGTTCATGTGATGAACGGCCTCGATAAGCATACCACCACTACCGCATGCAGGGTCGTAAACGGTTTCACCTGGATGAGGATCAAGTATACGGATAAGCAACTGAACAACAGGGCGAGGCGTATAAAATTCTCCAGCCTTGGCTTTGGAGTCATCTGCAAATTTCTTTAATAGAATCTCGTAAGCATCTCCCATTAAGTCAGTTGGATAGTCTTTATTCCCTAATTTACGGGTACTGAGGTGCTCTATTAAATCACGTATCTTGCCATCAGAAAGGTTTTTCTTATCAGTCCATTTTTGGGAACTGAACATACTGAGCACACCATAAAGCGTGTCTGGATTAGCCAACTCAATGCCACGCATAGCACCTACAATGGCTGCTCCCAGATTCTCTGTACGCTCACGTACATCTTGCCAATGACATCCTTCAGGAATGACAAAGCGATGCTGTTCAGGAAGGGAAGCGTATTCTTCATCGCCACCGCTCTCCAGAAGGGCATCTTGTGTCTCTTCATCGTACACATCACTGATACGTTTGTAATAGAGGATGGGTGTTATGTAATCTTTGAAGTTGTCTTGGCTTACTGGTCCGCGAATAATATTGCATGCCTCAAACAGGAAATTGTACAGATTTTGCACACCTTCCAGCTTCAGTTCTTGCGGAGTCTTGGATGCCACTATATTAGTATCTTTGGGTTTTCTGCTTTTTGCCATTTTAGGATGATATTGCTTTTTGCAATCATAAATTGCAAATTTAAGAAAAAACGAAGAATAAAGATTGTTTTTTCGTAAAAAAACACAAAAAGTCGAGAATAAAATGTAGTAAAGAACAAACCATCCGCCTCTATAATGAAAAATGAGCACTATGCTATTGATAAATAGCTATGGTATTTTTAGTAAAATAATATTATCTTTGTGGAGATAAATACTTAGGATAATTTATAGGAAAAACTATATGAACAGACTCGTTTTAATAGGCAATGGATTTGATTTGGCGCATGGACTTAAAACTAGCTACCAAGATTTTATAAATTGGTATTGGGATAAAAGGGTATTAGGCTTTCGTGATTGCTTTTCTAATGTATCAGAAGATGTTCTGTGTAGGTTTGAAATTCGTACTTCTGAAACATGGAACACATACTATTTGACCCGCCTAGTTTTTCCAAAAATATCAGGGAAAGATATTGTGGCACTAATGAAAGAAAATGATTTGTTCAAAGTGGAAGGATCTACTTTTTTTAGTAATATCTGTGATAGAATCGAAGAAAAAGGTTGGGTAGATATCGAGAATGAGTATTATAGATTATTGAAAAGTTATGCATTAAGAAATAGAGACGATAATGAATTGAAGAAATTAAATGAACAGCTTCAATTTATTCAAAACTTATTGATAGAGTATTTAAGTTCATTAGAACAGCCTAAGAAGTCTAGTGAAATATATAATAAGATATACTCTCCAATAGATGTAAAAGACTTATCAATTAATTATTTCTATAATGATTTTAAAGAGTTTATAGATAATTGCTTACGTCAGGAGAAGGGGGTTTGGAAGTATAAATTAAGTCGCTATGGTATAAATGATTACTACCAGGAAGATTATTTGTATGATATAGAAAGCTACAGATTATCACCACTGAGCACTACTACTCCGAAAGTTTTTATGCTGCCAGAAAATGTGATGTTGCTAACATTTAACTATACCAATACTACTGATTTGTATAATAGAGATAATGTTTCTCACATAACCCATATTCACGGAATATCTAGTAATCCAGAAAGTGTTATCTTTGGATATGGGGATGAACTTGATGATAGTTTCTCTGCATTACAGGATCTAGGAGATAATAAGTGTTTAAGTTTTATAAAGTCTTACAAATATCTTGATGCTACAAATTATAGGAATACACTTGCCTTCTTAGATTCTGGTTCATTTCAAGTATATATATTTGGCCATTCGTGTGGCAATTCTGATCGTACTTTGCTGAATACTATCTTTGAACATAAGAATTGCATCTCTATCAAACCATTTTTTTACAAGAAGGGTGACTCAGATAACTATCGCGAACTAATTCAAAATATCAGCAGGAATTTCACTGATATGAAACTCATGAGGGATAGAGTAGTAAATAAAACATATTGTGAGCCGTTGGTTAGTAAAAATCTATGACACTTCAAGATATTGACACGGATTGAATCACAATTATCTTTGTAAAAAAAGAAATCAATGTATAGTTGATTATTATCTTAAATAATTATTGTTATCTTTGCCAAAACGATAGGAGGATAGAAACCAATATTCACAGAAGTTTTATATAAGCATCAGAGATATGACCAAACTAGAAAAACTTTACAGCATTATTGAAAACTCACGAGAAGTAGGAGTTAAACTTCCTCAAGGGGTAATTCAACAAGTTGAAGAACTGGAGGAGGGTATCATCAAGGAAGAGATATTGCCGGCACTTAGCAGCGATATTGCGCCAAGACTTAACCCGATTAAGCGCGATCTGGTTTTAGTGGTAGAGTACCATCCTGGAGAACCTATCAGTGTGGCGTTAAGTCGTAAGGCTAAGATAAGCGAGATAATGGGTGCGAAGACACTGATACCTCGTAGTAGTATACCCGTAAAGAGTGAGACTGATCCCAGAATTATAGAACCTCATAAACCTTCTAAGCACGTTGAAAATCCAACAAAAGGCTTGCGCGTAACCTTTCCAGACGGAACGATTATTTGGGATATCAAGGCTATAAATACTTTTATTGAGACACTTAAAAAAATTGGATTTGGGCGTATCTCCCTTTTAGGTATTTCTCATGGCGGAGGCTTCAATCTTGTTGGTAAAGAGAAGCGTCAGTCAAAGCCAGGCGCTATTTGGCAGCACGAGTGTGATGGCTGGTATATTTATACAAATATTAGCAATGCTACAAAAATTAAAGATTTGAAACGAATTTCTGATCATTTTCACTTGAAATTGAAGATAGAAGAGAGGAAACCATAGTATAATTTCTGCAAAAACGTTAGGAGGACAATCAGATATGTATGAAGTTAATGATCTAATGTAAACCATTATTATCAATGATAGATAATTATAATTAATATCTTGATGAAACTTAAAAGACTATAACATGTTAAAAGACAATATGAGTTTTTCTCCCTTTATGGGAGATAAAAAGTCTCTTAGTTTAGGATTGAATCCACTTGGCATTCGTACGGCATCAGAGCAGTTGTTCTCTACACTGCTTCCTGGGATGAATGTTGTAACACTAAGAATACGCTATTATAGTTTCTATTGTTGGCTTCTTAAACATTTCTATGCAAAAATAAATAAGGCACAAAAAAAAGATCTACAACAACACATTAGAATGTCTGAATTACTCATGGCACTCATTCATGCTCAAAGCAAAAATAATGCAGGTGTTCCAGGAATTATAAGAGCTACTCAGATTATTGGTAAAGAGGGAGATGAAATCAATTTCAATGAAGATGCAATGCCTAATGGAAAACCAGAAGGGGGATATTGGCAAGGTTCATATGGGGCTTTTGGTACTTATTATGCAGCTTCATTACAGGAAATAGGTCTCATCTTACCTTTAGCAGACAATACAAGTCTTTACAATGTGACTCCCCAATCCGAGGATTATATTTGTGGAGACAATCTTGCTGATGCATTTGATAACAGTGTAGGAGAGGAAATGGGTTTATTATTTGAAAATTGTGCAAATTCTGGAATCGTTTCAAGACAACAATTGGAAGATATGGAGCCTTTTTTTCAAACTCATTTTTTACCCGATAATAAAGAGAGAGACCTTTTGCTCAAGTTGTTACTTCAGAATGACAGACCTATTTCAGTAAAAGAAAGTAATCTTCGAAGAGACAGTTTGCGTCTTCTTCTTAACTACATTAATAAATACCACCATGAAGGTTTTTCAGAACTTGATTTTTCTAAATATGTTTATGATTGCTATAGTTATGGAATAGAAAACTGTTTAGCTAGTGTTGGATGGTATGCCTACTACCTTAATGATATTAGGCAATACGAATATCTTATCATATTTGATGTACTTTTAAATAGGTTGTCAAAAAGCACAAAACCTGGGCAATGGGAAAATATTGATGAACTGACTTCTGAACTTGCAAAAGAGGTCTGTCATAATTTTAATGTAGAAAAACATACTCTTGGTGATTTGCTAGCTAATTGGGATAATATTACAATTCCTGATGAACAAATGTCTTATGCTTTTTATGTCATTTTAAATAACTATAAAAAGAACCCTCATTACAAAGATTGTAAATCTATAATAAGAGCATTTTTCCGTAACGTAAGCAATGATGCTTTGGATTCTTTTGATGAAATAGATCGTTGCATTAATGATCAGATGTTTCACTTTGTCAAAAAGTTTCTAATAGAAAACATTATTTATAATCATTACTCGGAATCAATGAGAAAATTTAGTCAGAATGGCATTCCGACCCAAAAGCTCATGATAGAGAATGGTTTTGTTAAAGGTCTAGCTACATATAGCGCTTCGCATAGCTCTCCACGTATTAATACATTGAGAAGCTATGCTATAGATTTGGGCTTGATAGATAATAATCAATTGACACAGAAAGGTGTCGAAGTTCTTAATATGCTACAGAATGATTGAACGCAAGAATATCATAAAACTACTTGGAGATAGGATAAACGTATATCATTCAGCATTGCTAACTACCTATAGTTTTGATCCTATCTATTTTGAATCCATTTACCTATCAACTTTGCGTAAGCTTGGTATTACTAATGTTGTAGTCCTAATGGATGCAAATATGTATGATCGTCTTTTATCTGATACGAATTATCAATATCATATTATATCACATAATAATTACACTCTTGTAAGACAAGAAAACTATCATTCTGGCGTTTTTCATCCTAAGATGGTTCTTCTTTTTGGAGAGGAAGAGGGAGCATTAATTGTAGGAAGTGGCAATTTAACCTATAGCGGGCTAGCTAATAATGATGAGGTGTGGAATGTTTTTCATATTCTGGGAAACGAATCCGTTCATTATCCATTATTCTATAAAGCCTGGAGATACCTAATAAAAATAACAAACAATACCACTCCTTTAGTTCTAAAACAAATTGAATGGATGTCTGATAACAGTCCATGGTTACAAAGAGTTAGCAGTGAAGAGTCTGTTTTTTTGGCTTCAGGAGAGGAATGTAAGTTTTTGTTCAATTCATCAGAATCTAGGATCTTTGATTTGATAGTTACCTCCATTAAAGATAGGAAGATAGACAATATAATGGTTATTTCACCTTTTTATGATTCAGAAGGTATTTTACTCACTCAACTAAAAAAGCATTTCTCCCCTAAAAGCATGCAGTGTGTGATAGATATTGATAGACAAAGTGCACCCTACACATTGCTGTTTGGGAAATCTACTATCAAGTTCTATAAGGCAACATCTTCATGCCCTTTACATGCAAAGATTATAGAATTACAGGGTGATGAAACATGGTTGTTGTGTGGTAGTGCGAATGCCGGAAGTGTGGCATTTGGAACAAATCCGACTATATACAATGACGAGGCATGTATTTTCCTTCATAGTACTGCGAAAAGAAACTATATTATGGATCTTGGCATTCAATTCTCAGATTTAACTTCAGCAGAAAAAGGTTCTATTATTATTCCTAAAAAAAATAAAAGGAGTGAAAGTCCATTATTGGTAAATCTGAATTATTGCGAGGAAAAAGATAACAAATTATATCTTCGTTTTAATAAAGTTGGAATAAATGGACTTTTTGCAGTTCTTGACATAAACCAAGATGTAGTTTTTAGTTCTACTATAACAACTGATAATAATAACATTGTTGATATAAAAAGTGAAGATGCAAACAGATTTCACATAGCAGTTATTAGAGATGGTGACACAGAAATATCTAATCGTGTACTTGTAATAAAAGAAACCAATATTGAAAGGGGGAATCCTGATCCAAAACGTAGAAAATTGTCAAGTTTACTCGATGATGCTGACTTACTGAAGAATCTAAGTCATATACTTGGATATATTGAATTTGAAGAAACAGATAAACAAATCATTTCCAACAAAATCTTGAAGGCTTCCGCTAAAAAGAATGAGTTAAATGATGTGGTTGTTAGCCGTGAAAGATTTAATAACTTGAAAGATAGTAAACTTAGCATAAGCATGCATCCAGGTGTTAGGATACTTGAGTATCTTCAACACATTCTTTTTATGACTGACGATAATGAGCAAAGTGACGATGAGTTATTAGACTTTGACGAAAAGAGTCCTGCAGAAAATGATAATCATGATAAGGATTATATTTATCATACAAAGTCAGACATTGACGATGCTTCAAAAATGAAATCCGAAGTGGTATATTTCCTAAAAAAAATGTTGGATTTCCTGATAAATAAAACAAAAGACAAAGACATATATGGCGATAAAAATCCTGCTGTTAATAAACCTCGATTAATGGCAGTTCCTGGATTAAATGCTGCATCATCCCTTGCTGTGGCTTCAAGGGCGATAGTATGCATGATGAATAAATATGGGGCATACATACCGAAGAGTAATGATGTAAGAGATTTGTTTATGAAATGTGGTGGTGTTTTTCTTTCCGTATATGCAAATTGTTTTCCAACTGACGACTCATTAAGAAGCCAGAAAATTCATTTTATTTTAAAAGAAGCTTTTGTCGATATGTTATCAGCATTAAGTTTCTTTGACTATGGTAAAGACGATTCAATATTTACTCAACTTATTCTGAATTCTTTTGATGCTTGCGGTAGTCGTCAAGAAGTAAATGAGATAGTTTCTTTATATGACGAGCAACTGATAAAACTAAATGCAGACAATCTAAATTCAAAGACAATTGAAAGAATAGGTTATGTAGCTGCGGTATACCTTAAGGATGAAACTCCAATAGCTGAATTATCTATTTCCATGGATAAAATATATCTTTATAGAAAAGGGCATGGTTTTTTAATAGTAGATAATATCAAACATACAGGAAAAGGGTTTAGCTATAATTACCATTCACCTTGGTTTGATGATAAGGTTGACAATATTACATCTAGCAAATTTAGAGGCTACTCTAAACTATGATATTAATGTAGATAGATAATATATATCTTTGCAAAAAACGATAGGAGGATATACTATGAATTTCTTTGATAAGTTTTTGGTATTTCTGGGCATCAGGAGCGCGCTCGGAAAGATAGATGAAGCTAATCGCCAAAGAGAGGCTGAGGAAGAACTGCGTCGCCAGCAGGAATGGGAAGAGTGGGAGCATCAGGACTACATCAATGAACTGGAGGATAGGATTGATGAAATCAGGGACCGCATCGATGATCTGGAGTATGAGAACGCCATGCGGGGCCATGATTATTATCAGGACGAAATTGATGAGCTGAATGACGAACTGGATGACCTTGAGAGTGATCTGGATGACGCTTACGACGATTATTGATATGAAAAGATATTTGCTTCACATAGTACTTGTATTATTTGCTGTCATGACATTGGCTGCATGTGACTTTGGTGCGCCTCCTAGAAAGGAGACTAAGCAGGAATTGAGATTGAGGCGCGAGGCTGAATGGAAGTATCAGAGAATGAATGATTCTATCCAGAAGGCAAGAAAGGAACAGCGTGAGGAAGCTTTGCGGAAAATGGCAAAGGATATCGTGGATCCTAATAAGCGTGGGCCTATGTATAAGGAGCCTACAGATGGCAAGGAGATTTATGAGGATGGTATGGTGGGGTTTGATCGCGACGAGGACATCGATGATGATGACGACATTCGTGGCTATTCGTTAGAGAATGACTAAAAGCTATTTCATTTATGGTTTCGCCATGAATAAAGGCTGTACCTCGGCAATTCAAGCAAGTTTGATTGCACTCGGTTTGCACTTTATTTCATTTCAATTTATTTCAAGTTTTTCAATACATATTCTTATCTTTGCCAAAACGATAGGAGGATATACCATGAATTTCTTTGATCAATTATTGGTGTTGTTTGGGGCACGTAGTGTTGCCAAAACCATTGCAAAGGCGG
>JAEEGL014320100.1_pt1 | contig 11423 bp, 12 predicted proteins | sample 9134231 | NCBI WGS metagenome assembly JAEEGL01 (sample SAMN16246548, study PRJNA631951) | gut metagenome | biome: gut microbiome; feature: rumen; material: fiber-attached | host: Bos | place: Iran: Karaj | collected 2018-10
CCAAATCTTCTTCGCTGTCAAATTCGTTGTTTCATAAATGTTTGTGAAAGTATTATTATAGTCAGAAACCTTTAGACTTAATTTGCCGTCTTCAGTATATTCTACCTCAACCGTAAAGCTAATCCCTTCCGCAATTTCCTCCGCTGGTACAACACTTTGAATTTTTGAGGTATCAAACGACTCGGAAACCGTATAATGATAAACCTTATTAACGTCTGCTTCACTAAAACTAATTGTTCCAAAATCGACTTTATGGTCAGTCGTACTCTTTTTAACGGTCAATGTTTGATTCTTTGGCATCGGTGCGTCTTCATCGGTACTCGAAATCGTGAAAGTAAATTCATCAGTATTCTCCCAATCCCGGCCTTCTAATACTTTCTCGAATTCTAATTCTTTATTTTTTCCGTAAGTCGTAGTGCCTTTATATTGGTTGTAAATAGTCTGATCTTCTTTTGAATAAGATTTTTCCTTTAGTACCAAATTTCCCTCGCCGTCATCTTCGACTACAATCTTCGCTACGACATCATCATCACCTTCAACTCGCGACACGCCATCACGAAATACGCTATTGCCGTTTTCGTCAGTTTCTAATTCAGTAATCGTATATCGATATTCGCCCTCATCAGTGATAGTAACGTTAAAGGTTGCCGTTTCCGTTTCGTCGCTACCTAACTTTACCGTCTTACTTTCTTTAACTGCGTTATTGTACTTTAATTGGAAAGTAAAGTTGTCCGAAGGCAACCAGAATACTCTATTCGTAAATGCCTTCTTTGCGAAAACAGTTTCGGTTAACGGTGTAACCGCATACGTATTTACGAAGTCTTCCTCATTATTACCTTGTTTAATCGTTCCAGTTCTTACGGTCGCTGCGCCATTATTAAAGCCAGCCTTAGCCGCTTCCGTAATCTCGTAATACCAACCCTTCGGGATGTTTTCGATTGTACAAGTTTCTTTATGTTTTACCGCCTTACAAGTTTCGGTATCAACACGTACTGGATTTGCATCACCTTGTTTTTCATAAAACTTAATCGTAAAGCTAAACTCTTGGCCTTCTGCCTGTGTCCTGTTGCCACTACTGACTACAACTTCCTTCGAGATAATCAAATCGCCAGATTCAAGGTAATTAGTAACCATCGCTTGCGCACTTGCGTTACCAAATACTTCTTGTACGCCTTCCTTATTGTCTGTGCCATCATACATTACGACTGTATAATCGACCTTATTTCTAGTATAGCCATTCGGCAATACTTCAGTTACCTCGTATGTAGTACCAGTAGGTACATCTTGTACTCTGATCTTTTGGTTAACTGTGATTTTTTCGTTAATTACGCCGCCGGTGTAAGTTTTCTTTTCTGATCTTTCCTTTTCTGTGCCATCAGGATTATATGTGTAAATACGGTAAACGCCAGTATCCTCACTTAACGTAATGGTGATGTCGTACTCGTCTTCAATTGTTTTATCTTCTTTATCGTTATTGATTACAGTTTTTCCGACCAAGATACCACCATTTAAAGTATTCTCGAGCGATAGTTTCGTTAATACTCCGTCTTCGATCGTTGCTGTCTTTCCGTCATCGCTAAATACAACGTCATGGATATTGCCGCCCTCGCCAATAATCATTGGATGATATTTGCGCTTCGTAATATGATAGTGGTTCGAACCGTCCTCGGTTAGAGAAAGTTGCTCATTATCGAACTCGTAATCATGCCCAGTCTCAAGTACCACATATTCATCGTTACCTACTTTAACAACAGGACCTAGCCCTCTTAATCCCTCAGTTTCAGGCGTACCATCAAGTTTTTTCATTACGCCAGGAGCTACAGTATATTCACTCTTTCCATTTTCGTCTTCGCCAACCCATTCATTACCACTTCCATCTCCTTTAGTAAAGGTATAATGCCTTTCTTGGTCAGGATTATCTTCCCTATCGACAAACAAATCTACTGTTACATCGCTAATATCATCTCGTTGTCTAGCATCCATTGAATCTAACCAAACCTTTACGACGTCTAATGTTGTTTCCGGTAAATTAGTCGGGTCGCGTTCTTCATCGAAATCAATTGGAATTGAGATATCGGAATAAGTTGTCTCGCCAGTATCCTCGTTCTTTGTTGCCGTCTTAAATCTAAAGGTTGCTGTATTGTTTGTAATTAGCCTAAAGCTACCATCACTATTCACGCCTAAACCAAATTTAGTCAAATCAGATTCGTCGCAAGTACCATCATTTCTAATCGCTGCGATACAATCCATCGCTTCTTGGCTTGGCCAAACCGTAAAGGTCACCGAAGCCTTCTCGCCATTGGATAATGTTTTATGTTCACCTGGGTTCCAATGTACGCTTCCGCCCTCGAAACTTGCTTTACCCCAATCATCACCCCAAGAATCTGGAACGCTGTAACGGAAGTTACCCGCCGTCCCATCGACCTCGGTAGAAGTTGCCGGAGTAATACCATCCTCGATTTGAAGATCTGCTACCGAAAGCCCCATCTTAATCTTATCAACAATTTTTGCAAATGCTTCCTCGAGTGCATCTTGGTTAGTTGCATTATAATATGTTCCGCCAAGGTTTTGCATATTTGTAGCATCGCCAAAAGCCCCAACAGTATAGAATTCTACATTTTCGGTACCAATTATTTCATCCGCTACGTCTTTAGCTGCGCCAAAGTTCCAACCATTATTATCATTCCTACCGTTTCCCCATACTTCATCACATATCGTAGACCATCCTTCGGTGTAACAATTATCTGTTGCATTAGAATTATATTTGCTGTCCCGGAAAGTTGGGTTACCATCAGATACGAAGATAATATAAGTTTTATCATCATCGCCAAACGAAATACTTTTTGCCGTAGTTAATGCCGCTTCCCAGTTAGTACCACCGCCATAATTAGTAGCATTTACCCAGCCTTTAAAAGTATCAAGGTCGGTAGTTGGCGCAGTATGAGTTGTATTTGTTTTTACGCTTGTAGCGAAATCAACAAAAGCCATCTCTACTACATCTTCGAGCCCAGGAGTACTAGGATCGTTTTGCGAAAGAAGTTCATTAGCTAAAACATTAACAGCCGACTTTGCAACCGTCAATCTTGTTCCATTTACAGTTGTACGAGTATAGCGTGTACCAGTAAACAAATTAGTACGATTTACACAGTCATTATAGGTTGCATAAACCTGTGTCGATGAATTATCGCTATCCATTCTAGAGCAACTACCGTAACTCCTTCTGTATAATTGTACATAATCGCCATCGACTTTTCTGTAGCGACCACTTGCACTTTCTGAGTAAGAATAAGTCGTTGCTCCTTCATTCATACTTCCAGATGAATCGAATACAACTACGACATTTGCCTTCGTGGCATCATTTTTCTGTTTTGATACGCCCTCAATCTCGAGCGTAATGTCGTACGTACCATCATTATTGGTCTTTACTTTCTTTAAGCTCTTCGGGATGTTTTCCTCTTCTGGCACAATCCCAGTTGGTTCGTCGTCCGCAGCAAAGGTGTTTGTGAAAGAAAATGGCACAGAACCAAAAACCATCACCACCGCTGCGAAAATATTGAAAATTTTTCGCTTAAAGCTCATTTTGTACTCCTTCTTTGCTTTACTAATTGCCGCCATTATATCACGCCTGCCAAACAGGGACAACGTTAAGCACTTTCAGGGAAAATAATTCCGAAATAATGCAACCAAAAGCACATTCAAAATAAACACAACAATTACCCAAATAAGTTCTTACGAGACCTACCGTCACTATACAAAATGATGACAGGAAGCGGAAGCCTAAAACCATACAGAGTTAAAAACTATTGTTCATCGTCTGTAGCAATACTCCCACTTAAACCAAGCAATAGGATTATTTCTCGTTTTCCATCTAAGTTAAAATATGCTATTACATTAATATGAACAAGATTATGTATAAACTCATGCTGAGTTTTCTTGGTGCCGTCATTATTGGTAGTTTGGTATTATCAACCAACGTCTCTACTGATGATTCAGCTGTTACAGTTACCACTATCACGGTACCAATTGCTTGTACGCCTAATGGTACAGGTACTACTCATACTGCAACACTCTCACCTAACACATATTCTGGAGCAACCGGCAGTGAATATGAGAATGGTATAGGTAAAACTACACTAACTGCTATATGTAATGATGATAATGGCTTTTCTATCTATGCTATAGGCTATACTGGCAACGAATATGGTGCAACTAACTTAATTGGCGAAAACACAGCAGGCACTATCGCTACTAAAGCCTATGCTAGTGGAGACACTACTTCCAACTGGTCTATGAAACTCACTAAGATTACTGACTCTACCGAATCATATAATCCAACTAATCTGACTATTACCACAGGCTACGATGATTATCATGCCGTACCAGACACTTATACCAAAGTCGCTCAGTACAAAGCCAACACTGGTTCTTCTACTACAGATACTACACTAGGCGTTAAACTAGAGACCACCTACGCCGCCTTCATCGCTTCCAACCAACCCGCCGATACCTACGTAGGCCAAGTAAAATACACTATGGTCCACCCGTACGACGAACAACCATTACAACCGCAAATCGCTAATTCAGGTTGTATCAACTATTTCCCGAATGGTAGTAATGTGGAAGGTAGCATGGGATGTCAATCTATCTCAGCATCTGCTACTAGTGCTACACTTCTAGCTTCCAACTTTTCTAGAGCGGGCTACGGTTTCGCTGGCTGGAGCAACAAGTTTGACTATGCTACTAATCCAAATCAAGAAGGTATCAAGTTCTACGGTCCACAAGAGGATATTACCTTCACTGCGGGACAGTATACCGGCACTAATCCAGGTTTATCGCTCTATGCTGTATGGGTCAAATCGCAAGGTAATCTTCAAGACTCTAGTAAAGTGGCTACCGTATGTAATGGCTTAACTCAAGCACCAACAAATGGCACTGCCAACTTAAGTTCCGTTTCCGCCTTAACTGACCAACGTGATAATGAAACCTATGCTATTGCTAAACTGGCTGATGGTAATTGCTGGATGATAGAAAACCTAAGGCTAGAAAGTACCAATTCAGATAACTCTACTGGTGCCCTAGCACAAGGTTACGGTACAAGTTCAACTTACGGCAATTTTTCTGGTCTCGCCGATGCAGAAAACGAGAACTTCACTAGTACCAACCCGCCAGTAGCCAATAGTCTATATAGTCCATCTGCTGATGGAGATAAAATAGTAATCGGTACTAATAATTACCCATATGCTCGTATGCCTCGCTACAATAACTACAACCATAAAGCCAGTTCAGCCAATAGACCACAGAACCCAACCATCAATTCAGCCACTAATAGCACAACTAATGCCGGTATGTATAGTTATGGTAACTACTATACTTGGGCTGCAGCCATAGCCGATGCTACACATTACAATACCAATAACCAATCTGTCACTAATACCTCCCTATGTCCATCTGGCTGGAGATTACCAAAAGGTGGTCAGACTACAGTAAACACAACTGCGGAGTTTTATATACTTGGAAAGTCCCTAATGAAAGATAATGGAGGTAATAGTATAGAACCAAATCAAAACGCAAGTTATGGTTATTATGATGATACTCCAATTAACGTAGATGGTGATACTGCCACTGAAGCCTTCCGCAAATACCCCAATAACTTCCTCTACTCCGGCTACTTCGGTACGTCGTCCGCCAGCAATAGGGGGAGTAGCGGCGACTATTGGTCGTCTACTGCGCGCAATAACAGCCAGTCGTACAGACTGAACCTGTACAGCACGTATGTGTACCCAGGTACCGATTACTACAATAAGAACCTCGGCTTCAGCATTAGGTGCATAGTATCTCCAAGCACTTAGATTCGCTTTAGTCACTGGCGTTACTTATCCTTTGTTTATTCCAGAAAGACACCAGGTTGAATTGGTCCCAGATTTTCCATGAGGACTGTACTAAGCGATTTTGTAAAATGGTTACACACTATATAATATATAGTACCACATCTACACTATATCTAGCGTACCATATATAGTATCATACACTACATCTAGCGTTTTTAGCCAAAATCAACCATAAGAATCCGTCATTCAAGAACATTTTTCGGTGACTAAAGTCTACTAGTTTTTAAGAACATAAAGCAGATTTGTTCTGTTGTGATGCCTACAATATTCCAGTGTGCGAGCGTCGGTTATGGTGAAATAGAACCAGTATAACCAAAATCGTCTAGTGCAAACTGTATATATAACTAGGAATAATACGTCATGCGCTAAGACGCGAAGCACCTGACGAATATTGTAGTTATCACAACCAACAAGTCCAGTTCTTAAAAAACTAGTAGGCTTTAGTAAAACAAAAAATGAACTGGAACAAACTCCAGTTCATTTTCACCAAGTCCAAAGGCTTACCAAACCTTGACTAAAATTTCACCACCCAGTCTATTCTTCTTCGCTTCGCGACCAGTCATCAGGCCCTTAGAAGTAGATACGATAATCATACCCCGGCCAGATTTAATTACTGGCAAATCTTCAGCTGCCGAATATACCCGACGGCCTGGCTTAGATACCTTAGAAATCTCGTTGATTTTAGCTACTGTGCCTGGCTCGTTGATCGTAACTTTTAGCACACCACGTGGTTTGCCATCAGTTACTTCATAGCCACTCACATAACCATTTTTCACTAAAACTTCTACAACTTGAGTTTTAAGCTTCGAAGTAGGAACGAGAATTTCATTTTTACCAACCATCACAGCATTACGAATACGAGTGATAAGGTCAGCGATTTGGTCTGTAGATTGTAATGACATATTTCTCCTTTCTCCTTACCAGCTACTCTTGGTTACACCAGGAATTTCGCCCTTGCTTGCTTTTTCCCGGAAATTAATGCGTGAAAGACCAAAGCGACGCATATAACCACGTGGACGTCCATCCAACATATCGCGGTTTTTTAACCGAGTTGGCGAAGCGTTACGTGGAAGCTTTTGCAAACCTTCCAAATCGCCTGCTGCCTTTAGCTCAGCGCGCTTAGCTTGATATTTTTCGTACATCTTGCGTCGTTTTTCGTCACGGAGTACTGCAGATTTTTTCGCCATCTTACTTGTCTCCTTTCTCAAACGGCATCCCGAAGAGTTCTAGCAATTTATAGCTTCCTTCCTTTGAACCATTTTTAATGATAAATGTAACCTCTAGCCCGTGGAGAGCCGCTGCATCTTCAAAAGTAATTTCTGGAAATACAGTTTGCTCCTTTAGACCCAAGTTATAGTTACCCTGCTTGTCAAAAGCTGTGCGGCTTACACCATGAAAATCACGCACGTGTGGCAACGCAATATTGATCAAACGATCTACAAATTCGTACATTTTATCGTTACGAAGTGTAGTGAGATAACCAACTGGCGCACCCATACCTTTACGAATTTTAAAAGTCGCGATTGATTTCTTTGCCAAACGTGAAGTTGGTGCTTGTCCTGTAATCTTTGCAATTGTTAGTGCTACGGTTTCGGTAAAACGCTTGTCTTCACGTTTCTTACCTACACCACAGGATACAATTACTTTCTTTAGCTCAGGAACTTGGTTGATATTCTTAAGTCCAAGCTCTTTCGCTAACTTCGCCTTGAGCTCGTTATTGTAAAGAGCTTTGAGGCGTGGTTGTGCTTTAGCCGTAGCTTTAGCAGCCGTTTTCTTTTCCGCCATTATTTAGCCCCTTTCTTTGCCTTAGCGTCTTTTTTATCTGCTTTCTTTGCAGTTTTCTCAAACTTAGCAGCTTCTACTAGTTTAAGATTGGACATATCAATGCCTACATGAATAGCCTTCTTGCCACCAGCTGGGTTCAAGTAAGATTTCTTCATGTGGCGTTCTACCATGCCAATGCCTTCTAGCATAGCCTTGCCTGCTTTGCGATCAATTTTTACAATTTTAGCTTCTTTACCTTTGTTATCGCCGGAAATTACTAAAACTTTGTCGTTGATTTTCAAATTCTGTGCCATTTTAGAGTACCTCCGGTGCTAAGCTAATAATCTTTGAAAAGCCAAGATCACGTAGTTCCCTAGGGATTGGCCCAAACACACGAGTACCTTTTGGTGTCTTATCGTCGTTTACCAATACTGCTGCGTTTTCGTCGAAACGAATCGTAGAGCCATCTGGACGACGAATTGGTTGACGAGTACGTACGATTACTGCGCGTACCACAGCCTTCTTCTTTACGTTACCAGTTGGTGAAGCTTCCTTCACCGAGCAAGTGACAATATCGCCAACCCGAGCATACCTAGCCCGAGTACCGCCAAGCACGCGAATTACTCCGAGTTCCTTAGCGCCACTGTTATCGGCCACTTTTAATCTACTTTCTTGTTGAATCATCTTAAGCCTCCCCTCCTTCTACTTCTTCAGCTTCTTTAGCTTCAGAAGCAGCTTTAGCCTTTGCGATTTCATCTGCGCCAATCTTCTCAGCTTCATAAGCTTTGTTGACGTCTTCTTTTAGTTCAACCGTACCATGCGAACGCTCAATCACTTTCACCAAAGTGTAAGCTTTGGTCTTGGAAAGTGGACGAGTCATTGCAATTTGTACACGATCACCTTTTTTGGCTTCATTCTTTTCATCGTGCGCAGTATATTTACGAGTTTTGGTGTACTGCTTACGATAAAGTGGGTGAGTCTCGCGACTTACGATGGAGACGGTAATGGTCTTATCACGCTTGTCGGAGGTCACTGTCCCTACTAATGTGTGCGCCATATTAGAACTCCTCTTTCTTTATAATTTTACATTTCACTGGCAACTTGTGCGAAGCAAGTCTTAGAGCCTCACGTGCCTGTTCTTCAGTAACATCCGCAATTTCAAACATTACTGTACCAGCCTTTACCTTAGCTACGTAAAATTGCGGTTCACCTTTACCAGAACCCATTTTTACGTCCAAAGGTTTCTTAGTGACTGGAGTATGTGGGAAAATCCGAATCCAGATTTTACCACCACGCTTAATATAACGTGTAATCGCCTGACGTGCAGCCTCAATTTGGCGACTATTGATACGTTCATTGTCTAGAGACATCAAACCAAAATCGCCAAATGCCACTGTGTTGCAGCGAGTTGCTACGCCAGCATTTTTACCTTTGCGAACCTTGCGGTGCGCTACTTTCTTTGGAATTAAAATCGCCATCTTACTTTTCCCCCTTATAGATCCAAACCTTTACGCCTACGATACCAGCAATAGTTGGTGCGTGATGGCAGTGAAAATCAATGTCTGCGCGGAGAGTATGTAGAGGCACGGAGCCTTCGATAAACTTTTCGCGACGACTCATTTCAGCGCCGTTCAACCGACCAGCCACCTCGATACGTACACCTTTCGCGCCTGCATTCATAGTGGATTGCAAAGCCATCTTTACTGCACGGCGGAAATTCATACGCTTACCTAGCTGGAAACCAATGTTTTCAGCCACGAGCTTAGCGTTAAGCTCTGGTTTTTTAACTTCTTCTACGTTGATCCGGATAGGCCCGTCAACGATTTTTTCGAGCTGTTTCTTTAGCTCATTGATGCCCGCCCCCTGCTTGCCGATTACCGCGCCAGCCTTAGCTGTCAAAATCGTAATCGTCGTGAGATTAGCGGAGCGTTCAATGTTAACCCGCGCGATGGTTGGGCGCGCCTTAAAGCGTTCCTCAATCGTCTTGCGAATTTTGTCGTCTTCCACGAGCCAGCGACGAAAGTCTGCTTTGCGGGTAAACCACTTAGAAGACCAATCTTTGCTGATCTGGAGACGGTAAGAGATGGGATTAACCTTCTGACCCATATTACTTTTTCTCCTTCTTCGCTTCTGCCTTCTTAGCCTCTGGCTTCTCGGCAGCTTTTTTTACTTTCTCTTCGCCGGCGACCTCGACGAATATATTACTACTAATCTTTTCATATGGTAACGCGCGACCACGAGAAGCTGGTACATACCGGCGCATTCTCGTCCCACTAGTTACAAAAATTCTGGCAATACGAATAGTTTTTGGATCAATACTTACCTTAGAATTATTTAGAAGGTTAGCATTGGCACTTTCCACCGCTTTAAGTACTGCACGAGCAGCACGGCGTGGAGTGTGTTCCAAAATTACTACCGCATCAGCTACATAGCGATCTCTCACCAAGCTAGCTACGATATTAGTTTTGCGTGGTTGAGAATCGATACCTTTTTCGTATGCGTGCGCAAAATAAGTTTCCGCCATATTCTAACCCTTTCCTTTCGCAGCCGCAGCTTCTGCAGCTTTTTTACCACCATGACGACGGAACTTGCGAGTTGGCGCAAATTCACCAAGCTTGTGCCCGACCATATTTTCCGAAATGAATACTGGAACATGGACTTTACCGTTGTGTACAGCAATAGTCCGGCCCACCATTTCTGGAGAAATAGTAGATTGGCGCGCCCAAGTCTTGATCACGGTGCGATCTTCCGCGGAGAGAGCAGCAACTTTCTTCGCGAGTTTGTAGTCTACAAATAGACCTTTTTTAAGACTCCGAGACATTATTTCCTCTTTCCTTCGTGGCGACTGCGCACGATCATTTTATTAGTTTTCTTATTGTGACGAGTACGATAGCCAAGTGTGAGCTGACCCCATGGAGTACGAGGAGCTTTACCAGAACCATGCCTACCACCGTCACCACCGCCGTGTGGGTGATCTGTAGCGTTCATTACGACACCACGTACAGTTGGGCGAATGCCCTTGCGGCGCCTGCGACCTGCTGCACCAATTTTAATGTTTTGATGCTGCACGTTAGACACTGTACCAATTGAAGCTTCACAAGCTACCAATACTTTACGTACTTCACCAGATGGCATCTTGAGAGTAGCATAGCCGTTTTCTTTTGCCATTAGCTGTGCGCTAGCACCTGCCGCGCGCACCATTTGTGCACCCTTACCAGGTGTAAGCTCTACTGCATACACAAAGGTACCTACCGGAATATTTTCTAGTGGCATCCGTGAAGAATCTTCTACTTCAATTTCGTTACCAGTCTTAAAAGTCGTACCCTTGGTCATCTTGGTATCAGCTAGTACATAATAATATGTACCGTTTTGGTCCTTCACCCGAGCGATACGTGCGCTGCGGTTTGGATCATACTCAATTTCCTCTACCGTCAGAGTCAAATCTTTTGGCAAATTGTAAGTCATAATCCGATAATGCCGCTTAACGCCGCCACCACGGTGCCGTACGGTAATCCGGCCTTGGTTATTCTTACCTGCCTGTTGCTTTTTCGCCTTCAAAAGTGATTTCATCGGCCTGTTTGTGGTAATTTGGTCAAAATCCTGAGTAGTCTTTTGCCTTTGAGCCGGCGTAATCGGGCGATACGCTTTAATAGTCATTATTCATTCTCCTTCCCTGCATTCTTGTCGGCTTTAGCCTTTTTCTCAGCCTTAGCTTCCTTTGCGCTGGTTTTCTTATCTTCTTCAGGCTCATCGAAAACTTTAATCGAATCA
>JAEEGL014387424.1_pt1 | contig 11423 bp, 10 predicted proteins | sample 9134231 | NCBI WGS metagenome assembly JAEEGL01 (sample SAMN16246548, study PRJNA631951) | gut metagenome | biome: gut microbiome; feature: rumen; material: fiber-attached | host: Bos | place: Iran: Karaj | collected 2018-10
AAAACATGAAGTGTTTTGCTTTCGCAAAACATTTCGGAAAACGCTGACGCGTTTTGATCTATATATAGAATGCCGGCCGCAGGCCCCGAAATATTTCGTCGCAGACGAAATACTTCATATTCGTGTCAACGAATACTTCATACGCGAAGCGTATTTCATGTTTTCGCGTTTGCGAAAACATTTCATTGCGAGGCTTCGCCTCGCTAAATTCCGATTTGTCATTCCATCATCGTCCGCAGCTTCCCCAGCACCGCTTTTTCCCGCCGGGAGACCTGCACCTGCGTCATGCCCAGCTGCTCGGCGGCGGCGGACTGCGTCATGCCCTGAAAAAAGCGCAGCGAGATCAGTTTCCGGTCCCTTTCCTCCAGCCGCGCCATGGCGCTCTGCAGGTCGATCGAGAGCGCAAGACCCTCCTCCGGACCTTTCACCGGGATCGGCGTTTCCTCCGCGTCGTCTTCGCCGGTCAGGGAGGCCGTGGGCAGGCAGGCTGCCAGCAGGCTTGCCGCCTCCGCGGGCGACAGGCCCGCCGCCCGCGCCAGAACGGAAATGCCGGGTTCCCGCCCGGTCTCCGCCGTCAGGGCGTCCCGCAGCTTCAGGATCGCCCGCGCCTTTTCCTTGGCGGCTCTGCCGATCTTCACGCTGCCGCCGTCGCGGAAAACGCGCCGGATCTCGCCCAGGATCGCCGGGACCGCGTAGGTGGAAAAACGGTAGCCCAGCGCCGGATCAAAGCCCTTTGCCGCCTTTACAAGCCCTACGCAGCCGGCCTGGAACAGATCTTCGTATTCCGCCCCCCTGCCGCGGAAGCGGTTCGCGCAGGCGTGCACCAGCGCCAGATTTTCCGTGACCAGCGCGTCCCGTTCGGCGGCGGTCAGCGGCCCGTTCATCCCTGCGCCTTCCCGGCAATGCGTTTCGTCAGGGTCACCGTCGTACCCTTTCCCGGTACGGAGCGTACGCTTACCTTGTCCGTAAAGCTTTCCATTACCGTAAAGCCCAGCCCGGACCTGTCGTCCCCCGCGGTCGTAAACAGCGCCTCCCGCGCCTTCTCCACGTCGGGGATCCCGATCCCCCGGTCCCGGACGCGGATCCGGACGGTGTTGTCGTCGTACAAACTCACGGTGACAAAGACGTCGCCCTCCCGGTCGGGATAGGCGTGCACCACCGCGTTGGTCACGGCCTCGCTGACGGCGGTGCGCACGTCGCTCAGCTCCTCCACCGTGGGGTCCGCCAGCGCGGTAAAGGCTGCCGCCGCCGCGCGGGCAAAGCCCTCGTTGACGGATTTTGCCGGGAATACCAGCTTTGCTTCGTTGATCTTTTTCATTATGTTCTCTCCTTTTTTATCTGAATTCCACAAGATCCCTGAGGCCGGACAGGGCCATGATCTTCCGGTCCCGCGGCTTCAGCCCCTGCACGACGGTCCTGCAGCGGATGGACGCCGCTTTTTTGTACCGCCCCATGACAAATCCCACGCCGGAGGAGTCCATAAAGCTGACGCCGGAAAAATCCAGGATCAGCGACGACGGGGATTTCAGAAACAGGACCCGGTCGGTTTTTTCCCGCAGCGGCTTTGCGTTGTGGTGGTCGATCTCGCCGCTCAGATAGACCGTCAGCGTTTCGTTTTCGGATACGATCTGCATAATTTCTTTCCTCCAATAATAAAAAAATCCGCCATCTCTATGATAGCGGATTTCTGTTGAAAAGCCTGTCTTATTCTGTCGTCTCAAAAATTTCCGGGGATTTCAGAATGCCGGTCCTGCGCAGCATGTACGCGTCGCTCCAGTTGTCGCCTTCGCTCCTCCACGCGCCGGGGCCGTGCCAGCGCTCTTTTTCGTTCACAAGGTGGATCGGGCCGAAGGTGTTGTAGCGGTGGATAAAGAGCTCCAGCGTGATCTCGTGCCAGCCGTCGGCCAATCCCGTAAGCTCGCAGTCGTAAGGCGGGTAGATGATGTGCCCGACGGCTTTGCCGTCGCAGAAGACCTTGATCAGCGCGCCGCGGTAGAAGGACGCGCGTACGGTCATCCGGCCGTTTTCCGCCTTCGCGCGGAAGCGGTAACGCACCGTGCCGCCGTAGAAGGGGAAGCCCTGCTGCGTCAGGTCGCCGAAGTAAAGCCTCTCCGGCTTCGCCGTGATCACGGCCTTTTCGCCTGCAAGCTTCACGCCGAAATCGCCGAGGATAAAGAGGTCCTCCGGGTTCGTCCGCCTGCCGAAGGGCTGCGTGACGGTCAGAACGTTCTCGCCGCGGCGGAGCTTCGGCAGCCGGACCTTCCAGATGGCGACGTCCACGTAATTGCCGTCCGCGGCGTTATCCACCGCTTCGCCGTTGAAGGTGATCTTCGCCGTGTCGGCGTCCTCCAGCGCAAGCACGGGGGATTCGTATTCGATCTCGCTGCGGAAGGTAAAGCGCAGGGTGACCGTGTGCGCCGGCGTCTCCTCCGGCAGCGTCCACGGCTGCGCCGCGCCGCCGCCGCGTTCCGGGTAGCCCAGCTGACGCCGCAGCACGTTGTCCAGCCGCAGGATCTCCTCCGCCGGGGCGAATTCGCCGTCGTCCAGCTTGTATTCCGCGCGGTCCAGCACCAGCACGTTGGGCTCGCTCAGATCGTAGGCGTCGGGCTCGATCGCTCTGCCGGCGCGGCGCGGCTGCGTTTCCTCATAATCCGCTGCCTTGTCCGTCCTGCCGGGCGTCAGCTTCAGCAGCAGGGAATCGTAGCCGTGCAGGATGCGTCTGACGATCGTTTTTCCGTTTTTGTAGTCCGCGCCGAGGGGGCGGGTCTCGCCGCTGTCGGTATCGTAGAGCGTGGGGACGTATTCGCCCCGAAGCGTGATGATCAGATGCCGGTGCGCCGGGATATCCTTATTGCCGGGCTCTCTGGAACGGGAGAGGAAGAGCCAGTCGCCGTCCGCGTCCGCGCGGAGCTGATAAATGAATTCATCCGCCAGACGGCCGTTGTTGTACCGCAGCTCCACCAGCCGGTCGCCCTCCAGCGCCGCCAGCACCGCCGCGTGCGCGTATTCCGCCCGCTCGCTCTTTTCGTACAGGGCTTTGCCGCGTAAGGAGGGCACGGCGTTTTCCAGCGTGGGCGCGCCGCCCAAAAAGAGCAGTCTGCCGCCCGCCGCCCGGAAGGCCTCCAGCCGCTCCAGCGTTGTGGAGCGCAGGGTCTCGTTCCCGGGGACGATCACGGTGTCGTAGGTCATTTCGCCCACTTTCAGCGGCGCGGAGGCCGCGGGACAGAGCTGCGGGAAAAGCGATTCGCTGATAAAATCGAAGTCCACGGTGCCCTCCAGCAGCCATGCCGTCAGGTCCGTAAAGCGCCGGTCCATATCCTCGCGGATGCTGGCGGTTTTGTCGTTGGGCCCCCAGTGCAGCCAGAAGGATTCCACCGGGTGGATCACCGCCACCCGGACCTTCGCTTTGCCGCGGGTCATGGCGGTGTTCACGCGGGCAAAGTGGTCCTCCACCTTGCGCCATTCCCTGTACCAGGGGGACTGATAGCTGATGGAGGCGGGGTAGTCGCGCTTGGCCTCGCCCTGCATGGAATACCAGGAAAGGTGCGGCACGCGCACGGTGATGCCCAGCGCCGCCTGCCAGTCGCCCTGGTGCTTGTAGGTCCGGAAGTCACAGTCCCAGCCGGTCACGCCGTAAAGCTCCGAGAGCACGCCCTCCTTGCCGAACTGGCGCGCGGCGGACTGCGCCTGCTTCGCGGTGGTGAACTCGTGGCTGTTGCAAAGCAGGTCGATGCCGGGCAGGCCGAAGGACCGGTAGGACCGCATGGCCTCGCCCAGCGCGGCGGTCTGGGACCGGAGGCTCGGCTCCTCCATCATGTGCCCCGTCAAATAAATGCCGTTCGCCGCGCACCAGCCGCCCACGGTGTCCGCAAAGGACCGGGCGAAGAGCTCGGCGATAAAATCATGGTAGCGGTACCGCGGCACGGAAACCCTGCCCGCGGGCAGCTCCCAGAAGATCTCCGGCAGCGTATCGAAAATATCCTCGCCGTAAGTCTCTTGATACAGCACCGGCACCTTGTCCGTCCACGGCATCGTCACGTTGACCGTGCCCTCCGGCACGCCGGTCTGCAGCACGCCCTTGCGTGAGAACTGCGGTTCGTCGGTAAAGATCGCCGGGACGGTTTTGTCAAATTCGTCGCCCACCGTCGCCTTGTACCGCTCGTGCGTGACGCGGATGAACTGCTCGATCGCCTCCTTGTTCAGCGTGTCGGCGTAGGTCTGGTTGTTGTACCAGGTGGAGGGCTGGTTGACCTCCAGAAAAGCGTACCATTTCATGCCCTGCGCCGCGTCGTTTTCACCGATCCGGCGGTAACGCTCCAGCGTGCCGTCGTCGGCCAGACAGACGTCGTAAACGGCCAGCAGCGTTCCCTTGCCGCTGCGGCCGCCGCGGGAGGCGCTGTCGTCCGAGGTGAAGGGCGCGTCCTCAAACGCGTTCGTAAACAGCAGGCAGCGCGCGCGCCAGCGCTCGTCCTTTGTCACCAGTCCGCCCGCCGCGCCGCTGGGCCAGCGGTCCTCGTCGTACAGCCAAGCCAGCATCTCGTTTGCCTTCGCCTTGTCAACGCAGGCCCGCACCAGCGCCATGTACTCGTCGGAGAGATACCTGTTTTTCAGGCCCGTACGGACGTGCATATGGAAGCCGCCCAGTCCCATCTCGCGGAAAACGTCGATCTGGCGCTCCAGCTCTTCCTTCGTCAGCAGATCGTTCCACGCCCAGAAGGGCGTCCCGCGGTATTCCGCGGTGGGGTTCCGGAACAGGTCCTCCGACAAAACGGCGTCTTTGTTCTTTTTGTATAGCATTCTGTTTCTCCTCTGTATCAGATTTTCGGAAGCCGCGCCCTCGGGGCTCAGCTCCGGTGTTTTTCCGCAAGCGATTCTTTTTCGTCGTCCCATTTTTTGCCGAACAGCGGATAGAACTTCATACCGACGGCGGAGATGAGAAGCAGCAGCGCGGGAATGGCCATCCACGCCACCAGCACGCCGTGCTTCGCCAGCGCGCTCTGCATGCCGGCGGGCAGCTCGGTATTGTAGCCGAACCACTTGGCGATCATCAGGAACGCCGCGTTGGCCAGACTGATGGCGGGCTTGGTGATCAGCGAATTCACGCCCGCGTAGATCCCCTCGCGCCGCGCGCCGGTTTTGATCTCGTCATAGTCGATCACGTCGCCGTTCATGATGGGCACCAGATACATGCCGCCGGCGAAGCCCACGCCGGTCAGGAAAAAGACGGCGACGGCGACGGGCGTCAGTTGGCCCACCGCGCACATGGCGGCGGCCGCCGCGGCAAAGGAAACGCACATGATCAGCACGCACTTGCGTACGCCCCACGGCCGCAGCATCCTGATCCACAGGAGGATCCCGCCGACCGCGCCGAGGCCCAGCGCGCCGTAGGCCAGCGCCATGGGCGTATCGAACTCGTCGAAGTAATAGATCACGCCCTGCATCAATATCGTCTGGATAAAGATCACGGTAAAGCTGAGGATCTCAAAGATCACGAAGGAACGGTTTTTGAAGCATTCCGCCACGGAACGGAAAATGCTCATCTGCTCGCCGGACTCGTCCTGCACCTTTTCCTTGTAAAAGAAGGTGGAGAAAAAGATCACCAGAAACGCGAAGACGCCGATGCCGCTCATGATCAGCCTGAAATTCGTGGGATCCGATCCCACCTCCGGTTTGATCATGGGGAAGACCACCAGCGGCACGGAGAGGGAGATGAGGCTGAAGCCGATCTTCCACACAAAGATGCTGCTGCGCGCCTTGTTGGTGACGGCCATCGTATAGGGCATCACGTAGAGCGAGGTCGCGATGGCGGTATAGAAGGTGTCAAAGAGGAAGAGCGTGACCAGCATCTGGATAAAAAGCACCGTCTGGCTGCCGCCGAAGGGCCAGCGGAACCAGGTGGAGATGAAGATCAGCGAATAAAAGAGCGCGCCGTAGCGGATGTATGGGATGCGCCGGCCCAGCTTTGATTTTGTCCGGTCGGAGATATAACCGAAGAGCGGATCGTTGAAGGCGTTCCATATGGCAAAAATGATCCATACAAGGCTGGCGAGCTCTTCGCTCAGCCCCATGAATTTTGTGAAGAAATAGGTCATGCCGCCGCCGGTCAGCAGCCCGTTCAGCGTGCCGCACATGCAGTCCGCAAAGCTCAGCCAGACCTTCCCGGAGACCGGTACCTTTTCTTCCCCTGTCTGCGGGTTCGGGTTTGTTTTGTTCATCAAAGTCCCACCTTTCTCTTTGATTGTACCGCCGTTTCCCCCAAAAGTCAAACAAAATCCGTCCGCGGAAGCTTGCAATTTGACCGGCGGTGATATAAAATAAATGCAGAAAACAGAACGGTCGGAAAGAGGGGAATCTGCGTTGCTTGAACTGATCGACGTCAACTGCCGCATCGGCAGGGGGCCCGTGCGGCGGGAGGGCGCGCCGGAGGATACGGCGGCGGTCCTCTCTCTGATGGATGACTTCCGCGTTTCCCGCGCGCTGGTTTATCACAGCGTCGCAAAATACTCGGACCCGCAGCTGGGGAACAGCCTGCTGCTGGAAGAGATCGGGCAGAACGACCGCTTTCTGCCGCAGTGGGCGGTGCTGCCCGCGCTGTGGGAGCTCCGGCCCGCTCCCGCGCAGCTGGCGCGGGAGATGAAAGAAAAGAAGGTCCGCAGCGTCCGGCTTTTCCCCGCGCAGTACGGGCATTCCCTGCGGCGCTACGCCGCGGGCGCGCTGCTGGACATGCTGGCGGAGCGTCGGATCCCGGCGTTTATCGATCTGGACCAGCTTTCCTCCTGGGACGCGCTGTACGACCTTTGCAGAACCTATCCCGATAATGTTTTTGTGCTCTGCAGTCCCGGGTACCGCTGCCTGCGGTATCTGGTCCCCGTAATGGAGCACTGTGACAATTTATACGTTGAAACAAGCAACTTCCTGACGCATAACGGCCTGCGGGAATTCTGCCGGCACATGGGCGCGGACAGGCTGCTCTTCGGCAGCGGCGTCCCGGACGCTTCGCTGGCCGCCGCGGCGTCGCAGCTGACGCTGTCGGACCTTTCCGACGCGGAAAAACAGATGATCGCCGCGGGAAACGTCCTGCGGCTGCTGGGGGAGGTGTCGGTATGATCGGCGGCAACGTTTTGGAAGGCAGGCCCTTCGCCGGGGTGGATATCTTTGATATCCACGCGCATATCGATCAGACCTCCGATTTCCAGATGCTGGATCCCACGCCCGCGGCGGTGGCGGCCACCATGGACGCGCTGGGCGTTGCGGGAGGCTGCGTCTCCTCCGTTTTGTCGATCCACGGGGACTGCGCCCTGGGCAACGAAAACATGCTGCGGGCTGTGCGGCAGTTCCCCGGGAAGCTGTACGGCTACGTCGTCGTTTCCCCCTACGACAGCGAAACGGCGCTGGATCCGTTTTTCCGGGAGCCCGGCGTACGGGGGCTCAAGGTGCATGCCGCCTTTCACCGGACAGCGATCAGCGATCCCCGTTACCTGCCGTTTTTTGAATACGCCGACCGGCATGGGCTGCCCGTACTGTTCCATGCGTGGGAGGTCGAGGATATCCGGCAAATCGCCGGGATCGCCGCGCGGTATCCCTGCGCAAAGCTGATCGTCGGCCATGGCGCCATGCGCGTGTGGGAGGTCAAACGCGAGGTGATCGCGGCGGTCAGAAGGCTGGAAAACGTCTTTGCGGACACCACGATCTCCGTTGCTTACGACGGCGCGGTGGAATACGCCGCGGCGCAGCTCGGCGCGGACCGTCTCTGCTACGGCAGCGATCTGCCGTTTTACGATTGCCGGCACGTGCTGGGCAAGGTGGCGACGAGCCGCCTCAGCGACGCGGAGAAAGAAAAGATCCTGGGGCAGAACGCCCGCAGGATCCTCGGAATAGAAAAAAACGTAAAATAGAACCCGGCGGTCACCGACCGCGGAAAGGAACGATTCGTTTGGAACCGGAGATCCTTCTGTTATTTGCCGCGGCGCTTTGCGCCGAAGAAAAAACAACGCTGGCGCTGTGCCCGACGCCGCGTCTGCAGACGGCTGCGGATGCGCTGACGTGCGTCGGCGCGCGCGTCCGTTTCCTGAAGGGCGGCGTCTGCTCCGTCTTTCCGGCGCGCACGCCGGCGCGCCGGCCGTCGTTCCGGCTTGCCGACGCGGACCGGGATTCTTTTCTTTTTCTGGCGGGCTTTGCCGCCGTTTCGGGCGGCGACGTGCTGCTGGACGCGCCTTCCTTTTCTCTTTCCGCAGAAGAGCGCGCCGCGCTGACCGAAGCGTCGGACGGGTCGGCGGTGTTCGGCTGCGTGCAGGGACGGCTCGGCGCGGCTTCCGCCGTCTTCGGTCAGCCGCACGTTTTTCGGATCCCGTCGGCGCAGGAGCCGTCGTTTACGCAGGGCATGCTCGCCGGGGCGCTCGCCGTGCCGGCGGGGGCGGATTTTCATTTCGACCTGCCGCGTCCGTCCGCGCAGGTTTCTGAAGCGCTGCATAGCCTCCGGTCGGGCGGCGCCGCGGTCTGCGACCTGATCGACGGCGTCCGGATCCGGAAAGGGACGGACGTATGAAGCTGATCATCGCCGAAAAGCCCAGCCTCGCGCGGAATATCGCCGCCGGGATCGGCAATATGAAAAAAACAGGCGAATATTACGAAGGCGGCGGATATCTGGTCACCTGGGCGTTCGGGCATCTGTTCTCGCTTTGCGACGTGGAGGAATATACCGGCGGGACCGTCGGGGAGCGCTGGACCATGGACGGTCTGCCGTGCTTTCCGGCGGAGTTCCGTTTCCGGCTGAGGACGGGGACGGACAAGCAGCCCGACGCCGGGGTGATCCGCCGGTTTCACTGTATCCGGGACCTTTGCAACCGTCCGGACGTGGACGCGATCGTCAACGCGGGCGACGCGGACCGGGAGGGGGAGATCATCGTGCGTCTCTGCATCCGGTACGCGCTTTCCATGCCCAAGCCCGTCTACCGTCTCTGGCTGCCGGATCAGACGCCGCAGACCGTGGCGGCGGCGCTGGCGGACCTGCCGCCGGACGAGGACTACGACCGGCTGGCGGACGAGGGCTTTGCCCGCACCTATATCGACTGGCTTTACGGGGTCAACCTGACGCGTTTTGCCACGATCCGTTCCGGGACGCTGCTGCGCGTGGGGCGGGTCATCGTGCCCATCGTCAAGGCGATCTACGACCGCGACATGCAGATCCGCAATTTTGTGCCGGACGTGTATTATGCGCTGGTTTCCAAGGCGGAGACCAACGGCGAGGTCGTGGAGCTGACCTCCCGTTTTCAGTTTCCGAAGGAGGAGGCGGAAAAGGCGGCGCGCGCCGCAAAAAAGATGAACGGCGCGACGGCGACCGTCACCGCCAAAAAAACGAAAAAAGAAAATCTGAAGCCGCCCAAGCTTTTTTCGCTGTCCAAGCTGCAGAACTATCTGGGGAAAAAATATAAAATGCCCATGGACAAAAGTCTGGCGGTGACGCAGAAGCTCTATGAGGACGGCTACCTCACCTATCCCCGCACCAATTCGGAATACCTGGCGACTGCGGAAAAGGAAAAGATCAAAAAGATCCTCGGGAACGTGGCGGCGCTGGGCTATCCGGTAAAATTCCGGGACGGAAAAACGATCTTTGACGACAGCAAGATCGAATCCCACTCCGCGCTCACGCCCACCTATAAGATCCCGGACGTGGGGAAGCTCTCGGCGGATGAAAAAACCGTCTACTCCGCCGTTTTGCGCCGTTTTGTCGCGGTCTTCTGCAGTGAGGACTGCGTGGCGCAGAAGACCGAGCTCACCGTCTCCGTGGGGAGCTACGAGGATCACGTCCTCAAGGGGACCGTGATCCTGGAGCCCGGCTGGACAAGGTTTGACGATACGGTCCGCGGCGGGAAGATCCTGCCCTCGCTGAACAAGGGCGACGTGGTCAACATCGATTTCCGCCCGGTGGAAAAGGAGACCTCCCCGCCGAAGCACTATACGATCGAAACGCTGAACAACTACCTGAAAAATCCCTTCCGGAAGGAAAAAGCCGCCGCCGGCGAGGAGGGCGACGACAGAGAGGAATACAGGGCGATCTTTGAGGGCCTGGAGCTGGGGACGGAGGCGACGCGCACCGGCATCATCGGCAACGCCATCCGGAGCAGGTATATCGAGCTGAAAAAGGACGTCTATTCCATTCTGCCCGGCGGGGAATACCTGATCGAGACGCTCTCCCTGCTGCAGATCTCCATGGACAAGTTCAAAACGAGCTTTCTGGGACAGGCGCTGAAAAAAGTCTATCACGGCGAGATCACCGTGGAGGATTCCGTGGCGCTGGCGGAGCAGGAGATCCGCGAGGTCTTTTCCGCGCCGGTCAACGATCCGTCCGACCCCGCTTACGGCGGCGGATACGGCGATCCGGCCGGCGTCTGTCCGCGCTGCGGGAAGGAAGTGCTCAAAAGCCGCTACGGCTACCGCTGCAGCGGTTATGCCGACGGGTGTAAATTCCGCTTCGGCGCGGTCCTCTGCGGCAGGATGATCACGCTGGCGGAGGCAAAGGAGCTGCTGGAAACGGGCAAAACAAAAAAACTCGCCGGTTTCGTCTCCAAAAGGGGCAAGTCCTTTGACGCGGTTCTGGAGATCAAAGACGGCGAGGTCCGTTTCGATTTTTCTTAATGCCGGTCCAGCGTTTTTAAAAAGCTGCGGCGATGCACGGGGGAGACCCCGTGTTTTTTTATCATTTCATAATGCAGCTGCGTGGGGTAGCCCTTGTGCTGCGCAAAAAGATATTCCGGGTACTGACGGTCCAGTTCCAGCAAGTATCTGTCCCGGCTCACCTTGGCAAGCACGGAGGCCGCCGCGATGGAGATGCACTTCGCGTCGCCCTTTACGATCGTGATCTCGGGCACGCCCGTGCCCGGCTTCCGGTTGCCATCCACCAGCGCCAGCGCCGGCCGGACGGCCAGCGCGTCCACCGCCCGTTTCATCGCAAGGAAGGTGGCGTTCAGGATGTTCAGCTCGTCGATCTCCGTTTCGCTGGCGCTGCCGATCCCGTAGGCGACCGCTTTTTCGCGTATCACGTCAAACAGCAGTTCCCGCTTTTTCTCGCTGAGCTTTTTGGAATCGTTGAGTCCGATCTCCTCCAACCCGTCCGGCAGGATCACCGCGGCGGCGAACACCGGCCCGGCCAGCGGCCCGCGGCCCGCCTCGTCGATCCCGCAGACGACGGAATACCCTTGCGCTTTGTATTCGTTTTCAATGTCGTAGTTCATAATGATCCTTTCAAATCGGAATTTAACGCTGCGCGATAAATTCAGTCGCCAGTCGTGAGTCGCCAGTCGCCAGAATCGTTTTTGCTGAATTTGGGTGCGGGTTTCTGACGACTGACGACTGGGAGCTGACGACTGAATCGGAATTTGTCGCTCCGCGACAAATTCCGATTCTTACGGTTTTTCAAACGTGAT
>JAEEGL015197967.1_pt1 | contig 11423 bp, 12 predicted proteins | sample 9134231 | NCBI WGS metagenome assembly JAEEGL01 (sample SAMN16246548, study PRJNA631951) | gut metagenome | biome: gut microbiome; feature: rumen; material: fiber-attached | host: Bos | place: Iran: Karaj | collected 2018-10
AGATATCGGCACTTATCCGATACAGCTGACTATCTATCCGAAAGCGTGCGATACTATTAAGCCATTGGATTTTGAGGAGCCTGGAACGGCAGTTCCGTTCAATCCGGCAGATAAAGAAAAAGAAGTCGTTCAGGCGGAACAGGCATACAAGGAAGTTGCAATGAAGAGAGTACTTGTTGATGCCTACGAAAAAGAAGCTGCCGTAAAGGAAACCGCTGAACTGAAGTGGGAAGAAGAAAAACCTGGCGGCACCGTCATCATCATCGACAAAGATCCGATCGACGACACGAGTGAAAAACAGATCATCATCAATCCGAGCAACTACGATTTCAACCTGGTGAACAGTGAACTGGTCATCAAGGGTACGACACCGATTACAGATCCGGATCCAGATGATCCTGAACCGACCGTTACGCCGGATCCTACACCTGATCCAGATCCGATTCCGGATCCAGAACCAACACCGGACCCTGAGCCGACACCGGATCCGGTCGTCGAATCAGGACCTGTCGAGACGATCGACGATACGCCGGTTCCAATGGCCGCTCCTGGCGGCAGAGGCCGTGCATGGGCGCTTCTGAACCTCATCTGTGCAGTACTTACCGTTCTTTGCGGATTAAGCATGTTCGTGGGATTCCTCAAGGGTCACAAGGACGAGGAAGAGGAAGAAGACGCCAAGAGACAGAATGTTCAGAAGTCTGAAAAAGAAGAGGAAGAAAACAGACGTTACAGAAAGGGATCCAAGCTGCTTGGCATCCTGGTAGGCATCGTTGCCGTTATCGCCTTCATTCTGACCGAAGACATGAGACTGCCGATGGTCTTCACCGACAGATGGACACTGATGATGATCATCATTCTCGCGATCAACCTGCTTGTTGCCTGGTTTACCAGATACAAGGACAAGGATGAAGAGGATGACGACGACAGTCAGACGCCTGCTCCGGCGATGAACTGATCGATCATTCATAGGTATAAAAAAGACTTAGAATTATCTAAGTCCTTTTTTATGCTTGATTGCTTGGTATAATAAATTCATATATGAAAGAAAAACTGAAACTACTGTTTCTCACGACCTTCTCCGTCAGTGCGACGGCGAATTCTGGTTACGCGATTCTGAGTGTTCTGAAGAACCGTTTTGTCGACCGTTACAAATGGTTCAGCGAGGAACAGATGAACGATTTCATCGCTCTTGCGCAAAGTACGCCGGGTCCTGTTGCCGTCAACATCTCTTTTATCATCGGCTATCAGGGTGCCGGTATCCCGGGAGCTCTGGCTGCCGTTACGGGCTGCATTCTTCCGCCTATTCTGGTGATGATGGCTGTGACCTACTTCTATGGGGCCGTTGCCGCCAATCCGTATGTACGGATCTTCATGCAGGGCATGCAGGCGGGTGTCTGTGCAATGCTGGCAGATGTCATCCTTTCGCTTTTCAGCAATCTGCTGAAGAAAGATGTCGTAATGTACGTCCTTCTGACGGTTCTTTGTTTTCTGGCTGTCCGATATACGGATCTGTCGGTCTTTGTCCTGCTGCTGATCTGCATCGCCGTTTCTGTCGTTAAGACATTCATCGCCGAAAGGAAGGTGGCGGAGAAATGAAAATACTGATCGAAATCATTCTGGCTTTCATGAAGATCGGTTCGATGTCTTTCGGCGGCGCCTACGGGGCGATGGCGATCATCGAGAAGCAGATTGTAACAATCAACAAGTGGATGAGCATTGCGGAATTCCGCGATCTTGTTGCGATCGATGAACTGACACCAGGTCCGATTCTGATCAATTCGGCAACCTATATCGGCATCAAGATCGCCGGTATTCCGGGAGGAATCGCCGCCAGCATCGGCTGCATCATCCCTTCTTTGGTTATTTCCCTGATCCTGATCCGGATCTACCGGAAATACCGAAGGGTATCCTATATCGACGAAAGCATCCTTTCAATCAAATGCATGGCTACGGCGATGATCTTTTCGACTTTTCTGAGCATTCTGCTGAGTGCCATGTTCCACGGAAAATCCATAGACTATCTGCTGCTGGCAATGGCGGCCGTTTCTTTCTTCCTGCTAAGAAAATACCGGATCAATCCGATCTATCTGATGCTTGGATGCGGAGCGATAAGTCTTGTTCTTTCGCTGCTGCAGTAAATGGCGTAGGCAATTGAATGTTATACTGAAAATAGAAACTTACAGAAAAGGAGGTAGAAGGCAATGAAATGTCCCAGCTGTGGCGGGATGCTTTATTTTGATATTAAGAATCAAAGACTGAAATGCCGTAACTGCGATACCGTTCTTGAGGTTGACGACTATCAGGGTGACAATGCCGCGGATGAATATCTGCTGGAAGATGCCAGACTGTACACATGCAAGAACTGCGGCGCCAGACTGGTTTCAGCCAGCGAAGAGGCAGTCACGTATTGCAGCTACTGCGGAAGCGAGATGATCCTTGAATCCAGCATGGCCGGCGAGAAGCATCCGAAATTCATCATTCCTTTTAGAATTAGCAAGAGCCAGTGCAAGAAGATCTACGAGAAAGAACTGAAGAACAAACTTTATGTTCCCGATGAGTTCAAAGATCCGGAGTTCATCGACCGTTTCCGCCCTTTCTATATCCCTTACTGGATGTATCAGGTCAGTTTCAGAGATGATGAATTCGATCTGGACGGTTATCTCAGCTACACCAGAGGAAGATACGACTATCATGAGGAATACAAGATCCGGGCAAGGATCAAAGATCAGGGGATCTATGGTCTGCCTTATGACGCTTCCAGAAACTTTGATGATACGATCGCGGAGCAGATCGCTCCTTTCAACAAGAAAGACATGACCGACTATAAACCGGGATATCTGGCAGGCATGTATGCGGATTCTCCGAACGTGGATGCGAAGCTGTATGAAGAGGAAGTCCTGAACAAGGCAACCGATGCGGCGATCCAGGATATAAAAAGAAGTACCGGAGGCATGAATTTGAAGCTTCCTTCTCAGAAAAAGCGTCAGGAACTTCTGAAAGCCCGTTACGAAGATGAAGATGCTCTGTTTCTTCCGGTATGGTTTTTGACTTGGAAGAAGAACAACAGAGTGGCATATGCGGTCGTAAACGGTCAGACGGGAAGGATCCATATTGATCTTCCTGCCGATACAAAACAGTTCGTTCTGTATACTCTGGCCGGAACGGCACTGCTGTTTGTACTGCTGAGTCTGTTCGTATCGGTTACGTCCCGTTTCGTGATCTGGTTTGCAGCTCTGCTTGTATACATTGTATCCATCCGTTACCACAAGGAGCTTAAGGAGATCAGAGATAGAGAGAATCATGTCTTCGACAAGGGCTATCTGATCACGGATCAGGACGATCTGGAAATGTCGGAAAAGAAAAGAAGCCGTTTAAGAAATAAAGCCAATTCCCTTTTTGGAAAGATCGGCACGGTAGCGTCTGCGGTGCTGGCGTTCTTCGGCATCGGTTTCCTGATCATCTTCGCCTTGAGCGGAGCGATGTATGATGAACTGGTATCCCAGACAGGAGCGATCGCCATGACTTTCATCATCCTGTTCCTGCAGGCTTTCCGTTTCGTCAAGACTTTATCCGTAACAAGATATCTTAAAAACAAGCGTTCTTTCCTGTTTGCGCTGATCGCTCTGGGTTCTGTGATCTATAGCTTTCTGGTAGCGGCAGGCGAACCGGTACAGGACTGGTGGTATTATCTGGGCGGACTGATCTGTCTGTCTGCGGCTTCACTGATGGCAATCGATCTGATCACCCGTTATAACGAGGCTTCAACCAGACCGCTTCCGTCTTTCTATACCAGGAAAGGAGGAAACGACAGTGCAAAAGAAATTTAGTGTTTTCCTTCTGATCCTGTTAACGGTATCGTCTTTACTGATGTCTGCGGCAAAGGATCTTAAGGCCGACAGCGGCTATCAGATCTACTTCGACGACAGCGAGGATCTTCTTTCCGATCAGGAAGAAAAGATGCTGAAGGAGGAAATGAAGAGGATCACGGAATATGGCAATGTCGGTTTTGCATCTGTGAGCCAGTATCAGGATACCGGAACTTATGCCAAGAGACTGTACAGAGAGCTTTTCGGTTCAGAAAGCGGTTTTCTGTTCATTATCGACATGGGCAGAAGAAACATCTGGATCTACTGCAACGGAGCGATCTACCGGGTCATCAACAAGCCTTACGCCAATACGATCACGGACAACGTCTACCGTTATGCCTCAAGAGGGGAGTATTACGAATGCGCCAGCCATGTCTATGAACAGGCTTTGATCCTTTTGGAAGGCGGAAGGATCTCCCAACCGATGAAGTACATCTCCAACCTTCTGATCGCACTGGTATCGGCCCTGCTGATCAACTTCTATGTTCTGATCCTGGGAAGAAAGAAGGATATACTGAATCCGGTAAATAATCCTCAGGCATCGATGACTTCTGCGGTAGGTGTCAACATCATGGGAATGGATCTGATCAGATCCAGAAGAACAAGACACGTTGAATCTTCCGGTGGTGGAGGAGGAAGCTATTCTTCCGGCGGTGGCGGTGGCGGTTTCTCCGGTGGCGGTGGCGGAGGGTCTTCCGGTGGCGGCGGAGGTCACAGCTTCTGATGAAAGAAGGAAACGATATGAAACTGATGATTGCATCGGATATTCACGGATCAGCCTATTACTGCGATAAGCTGATCGAAGCCTATCATAGAGAAGAAGCGGACAGACTGCTTCTTTTAGGAGATCTGCTGTATCATGGACCAAGGAACGATCTGCCGGAAGGCTATGATCCAAAGAAGGTCATCACTATGCTCAACGGGATCAAGGACGATGTTTTCAGCGTCAAGGGAAACTGTGAAGCGGAGGTCGATCAGATGGTTCTGGAATTCCCGATCATGGCGGAATATGCGCTTCTGCCTGTGGGAAAGAGACTGATTTTCACGACTCATGGTCACATCTACAACAAAGATAAACATCCTGCCCTGCATCAAAACGACATCCTGCTTTCCGGTCATACCCATGTACCTGTCTGTGAAGAGCACGACGGTCTGATCTGCATGAACCCGGGTTCGGTATCCATACCGAAAAACGATACTCCGCACGGATACATGACATTTGAAAATGATCTCTTTCAATGGAAGACTCTGGAAGGAGAAGTCTATCGGACCTATCGATGGGAAAATGAATAAACGCTTTTTGGAACAGGCTATTCTGTTCTATAATAATGATTGAAAAGATATGCTGAACATAATCATGCTGGGACTGTATCTGCTTTTCAGTGCAGTCCATCTGTATCACAGCTGGAAGAATGATCCGAAGAGAAAGATCACCAAGCCTTTTCTATTGCTTTTCCTGATGCTTTACTATGTTTTTTCGGCAGACAGGATCAACATCCCACTGCTTCTGGCTTTGTTTACCAGCTGGCTGGGAGATGTTCTGCTGATACCGAAAGGAAACAAGTGGTTTGTCTGCGGTGGCATCAGTTTTATATTCTGTCATCTGTTCTTTATCAAGGTATACTATGACCGGATCAGCTTCAGCAACATTCCGTGGCTGCTTGTCGTACCGGTTGCCATTCTTTATTTCGTCATCGGTCTGAAGATCATAATCTCGGTCAGAAACAACACCCCGAAAGCCATGCTGCCATTGATGTATTTCTATCTGCTGTGCAATTCGACGATGAACGTCTTCTCCTTGATGCAGCTGATCACCCTGAAATCAACCGGTGCACTGGCCGCTTTTATCGGCGCGCTGCTGTTCTATTTCTCCGACTGCTGCCTATTCCTGGTACGCTACCATGTAAACAAGGATCTGATATTCAAGAAACACTTTACCGTGATGCTGTCATACCTGCTGGGAGAACTGATGATCACGGCTGGAATCATGATGATGGGAGGATAAATGATGAAGTACGTATTTGTAGTGAATCCGCGTGCGGGTGAAGCCAACAGCGAGTATGCCGTAAGAAAGGCGATCGATGATTCTGATGTAAAAGACAGCTGCGAGATCTACATTACGCAGGGGGTCGAGGATGCTACGGTATTTGTCAGAGAATACTGCGAGATGCATCCGGATGAGACGGTGAGGTTCATTGCCTGCGGGGGCGACGGTACGCTTTCTGAGGTGTTTAACGGGGCTGTAGGACACGAGAACGCGGAAGTGAGCTGTTATCCATGCGGAAGCGGCAACGACTTCGTAAAGGCGTATGGAGGTCCTGAGAAGTTCTTTGACATCAACAGGATTGTCAGGGCCAAGGCGGAAAAGATCGACCTTTTGAAGGTCGGCGACCGCTACAGCAACAACGTGGTCAATTTCGGTTTCGATACGACCGTTGCGATCACCGTCAATGAAGGCAGGGAAAAGAACGGCAATGCCGGAAAGAACCTCTATACCAAGGGCATCGTCAGGGCTTTGATCAGGAGCATGAGGAACCGGTTCAAGGTTACTGCGGACGGCGAACTGCTGAATCCGGAAGGGGTGTCGCTGCTTTGCACGCTGTCTAACGGCAGGTATGTCGGAGGATCGTTCAAGTGCGCTCCACTGGCTGAACTGAATGACGGATACATGGAAGTCTGTCTGGTAAAACCGATCTCCAGGCTGAGGTTCATCTCTCTGATCGGCGTTTATACCAAGGGCGAACACATCAACAATCCGAAGTTCAAGGACATTATCGTCTACCGGAGAGCGAAAAAGGTCGAAGTAGAAGCGCCGGAAGGCTTTGCCTTCTCTTTGGACGGAGAGATCATTTACCAGAACAGGTTTACGGTAGAAGTCGTTCCGCAGGTCGTGGAATTTGCCGCTCCGGAATTGTAAAATTTATGAAAAAACTCCCGAAAGCAAAGGGAGTTTTTAGTTTGGCATAGTATAATGGGTATAGAAAGAAGGAATATAGAATGGAAAAACTGATCCATACGAAGAACTTTGATTTTAAGGTTACCGACAGCGGTCTTGTTTTTGATGAGTCCATGGTTACCGGAGAAGTCAAATTCAAGAAGAGTTACGACATGAATCCGCTGTTACGCAAGCCGTTTGCGGAAGATGACGGTTCCTGGAACTATGTGTTTGTCAATGGCGTATATCATTCGGAAGAAGAAAAGAAGATCTATCAGGAAAAGGGAATGATGAACGGCATTACCGTTCTGAATACCGGAGATCTCAACGGTGAGGTACGTAAGAATTCCGGCCATTACCACGGTTTTAACGAGGGTCATGTGCTTCCTTATGCGGAGATCTATGAGATCATCTATGGCAAGGCGGCGTTCTTCCTACAGGAAGCGGACAATTTCCTGAAGGACGAGGAACTGAATGTCAAGTCCATGCGGATGGTCGTTGTCAACGAAGGAGAGAAGATCGTTGTTCCGGCTTTCTGTGCCCACTGCGCGATGAATATCGGCGACGACATGATGGCTTTCTACAATCTGGCTGTACCGTGTCCTTTGCATTATGAACCGATCACCAATCATCACGGTTTCGGCTATTACGTTCTAAAGAAAGGCGATGTTCTGGTAGCGGTTAAGAACGAAAACTACGCCATCATGCCTGAACTGGAAGTCAGGGGAGTCAAGCCTTCCGACGAACTGAACCTGTTTGCGGACAAGACCGTATTCGAGGTATTTGCCGAAAACAAGGACGCGTATGATTATCTGGGTCAGCCTGAGCAGTATCAGGAAGCGATTAATAAGATTTTCTATTAGAAAAAGGAGAGATTATGGAATTACAGGTAGCTTTTGATGTAATGGATTTTGAAACGATGGAGAAGAGACTCGATGAGCTCAAAGACATGATCGACATCATTGAAGTCGGAACACCGATGATCATCGACGAAGGCCAGAAGAGAGTAAAGTACTTCTCCGACAAGTATCCTGACAAGTGTATCTTATCGGATACCAAGATCATGGATGGCGGCAAGATCGAAGCGGATATGGCCTTCAACAACGGTGCGAAGATCTGTACGGTCTGCGCATGTGCGGAAGATGCGACGATCCTGGAAGTCATTAAGTCCGCCAGAGAGCACAATGGCGAAGTGCTGGTCGACCTGATCGGTATCAGAGACGTGGAAGAAAGAGCGAAATGGCTTGACGAGAACGGTGCGGATTATGTCTGCGTACATACGGCTTTCGATGTTCAGGCAACCCATGATCCTCTTGATGAACTGCACAGAGTAAAGGCGGTCGTCAAGAACGCCAAGGTAGCGGTAGCGGGTGGTATCAAGATGTCGACGATCGATGCGATGATCAAGGAAGGACCGGATGTTATCATTGTCGGCGGTGCGATCAACAATCAGCCGGATCCGAAAGAAGCGTGCAGGATCTTCATGGAAAAGATAAAGGCGGCATAATATGAAATACGGTGAATTATATAACAGAATACTGGATCAGTTAAGGGATACGGCAGGTAACGTATCTGATGAACAGGTCGATCAGATGATCGAGGCGATCTTCAATGCGAAGCAGATCTTTATCGGCGGAGCAGGCAGATCGCTGCTGATGATGCGTTCACTGGCAATGAGGCTGATGCAGTTCGGCTTCAATTCCCATGTAGTAGGCGATACGACAACACCGGCGATCAGAGAAGGCGATCTTCTGATCCTGGGAACCAATTCCGGCGAGACAAAGAACCTGAAGAGCTGGGTGGCTGTCGCCAAGGACAACAAAGCGAAGATCCTGGTCATCACTTCCAATCCGGAATCTACCATCGGCAAGGAAGCGGACTACATCGTTCAGTTCAACAAGATCGTCGATACGGACAAGATCCAGTCTAGCGGCTCATCCTTTGAACAGTCGCTGCTGATCTTCTGCGACGCGGTCGTTATGTGCATGTTCAATACGGGACGTCTGTCAAACGACGAGATCGACAAGTTCATCCGTGTCAGACATGCCAACCTGGAGTAGAAGATGGTAAAACTCGCTCCATCTCTGGCCTGCGTTGATCTTCTGCATGTCGGAGATGTCGTAAGAGACTTTGAAAAAAACGGTATCGACTATATCCACTTCGATATCTCGGATACCACTTTCTGCAAGACCATCATGCTGCCGATGGGACTCATCCCGCAGCTCAAGACCTTCACGAAGCTTCCTCTGGACATTCACATCATGACGAAGCATCCGGAAGACATGGTCGATGCGATCAAGAGTCCTCTGGATGGTAATGATATCATCTCCGTTCAGGTCGAAGGAACGACGGAGCTGTCCAACTGTCTGCTGAAGGCGAAGGAAGTCTGCAAGTGCGGTGCCGTTCTGAACATGGCTACTCCGGTCAGTACGCTGGAATACGTAGCGGAACTGCTGGACATGGTCGTCCTGATTCAGGGCAACGGCGGCGCCGGTCCAAGACACTACTTCCCGGAGATCATATCCCGTAAGATCAAGGACGTCAGAGAGCTGCTGCACAAGCACGGCAACGATCACTGTCTGATCTCGGTTGACGGGAACGTGACCTACGAGGCGGCGCAGATTTTCCAGAAGAACGGTGCGGATGTGCTGGTATTGGGCACAAGAACACTGTTCATGAAGGATACGGATTTCTCGGACAACGTGAAGAAGATCCGTGATCTGCTGAAGGAGTAAAACAAGAAAAAAACGGATACAGTTAATCCTGTATCCGTTTTTTTTGTTTCTTTGATAATGGATTAGAGTTTTCTGAGATCCTCCATGACCTCTTTGTAGCTTCTGCCCTTGCCAAACAGTGCACTGGTTCCGAGGACGAATCCATCCGTTCCCATGTCTCCCAGTCTCTTGATGACTTCCGGTGAGCACGCTCCGTCGATGACGATCTTGTAGCCGTACTGTTCCTTCAGGGCGATCAGCCTCTGCAGCTTGTCGATCGTGAATTCGATTAGTTTCTGGCCGGAGAAGCCCGGGTTGACCGTCATGAACAGTACGTAATCGCACAGGTTCAAAACCTCTCTTACGGTTTCGATGGAAGTATCCGGATTGATGGCGATACCTGCCTTTACTCCTCTTTCCCTGATATGGGCCAGAGTCTTGGCGACATATCTCTCGCTCTCGAAGTGAATGTAGATCAGGTCGACACCGGCATCGATGAACCAGTCGACTTTGTTCATCGGATTTTCGATCATCAGGTGAGCGTCGATCATCTTGCTTGTATTCCTGCGGATGGCTTTGATGTCGTTGATTCCTAAGGTGATATTCGGCACAAAAGAACCGTCCATGACATCGTTATGAAAAATGTCGATCCCCGCTTCTTCCAGAAGTCTGATATCTTCTTTCAGATTGTCGAAATTCATGCACATGGTAGATGGACACATCAGATAATTGTTCATAATAATCTCCTTCTTTCAGTAATATTCTAACATTATTGTTTCTGTTTCTGATTATAATCTTCCAGCCAGAGATACATCCTATAAAAGACAAATGCAGCAAAGAACTGGATGATGCCGAACAGGATGAAAGCCGGATAGTAGGTATTGAAACGGTCCTTGAATAAAGATGCGATGGTAGGACCAAGGATTCCCGCAAAGACATAGCCTGTTCCGTTGAATCCGGAGATGGCGCCGTTGTGTCTGGTTCCGAATATCAGACCCAAAGCGGCGAAGATGACGGCATTCATTCCGGCAACGACAAACTGGATCAGGGCATAGCAGATAAACAGCAGGACCGGTGTATGGAGATTGGGAAACAGCAGCAGTGCCACACCGAAAATGACCGTCAGCAGCGAAAACATTTTCAGTACGCCGACTCTGTCGGATGCCGCTCCGAAGAAAAATCTTCCGAATGATCCGATGATGCCGCCAATGGCTACGAAGATCCAGGACGGAAAGGCCACATCGGAGAAAGAATTAATGATGGAGATGGTCTGGGATACGACAGCCAGATTGGCGGTCATGACCAGGAACCACGAGAAATTGAACAGCAGGAACTGTCTGGTCTTGAGACATTCTTTCAGGGTCAGATTCTCGTAAGGCGTTCTGATGACCCTGAAGTTCAGGGCTTCGTTCTTGTTCATGTCGATGACTTCCTGCGGTGCCGGTCTGAAGTGGGCAGCCGCAAAGGCGGCGATCGACGACAATGTTAGTGCCAGCAGGATCATGCCGGTCTTGAATCCGAATGATCCGGTATAGATCTTGAACATGACGGAAATCACCAGGGCGGACAGGCTGGTTCCGATCGTACAGATTCCGGCCGTCTTTCCTTTCAGTTCGGAAGGAACCCATTTCAGTGCGGCATTGGGCAGTCCGACATTGGAGAAGTTCTGACCGCATTCCACCAGTATTCCGTATCCCAGACAGACCAGAAGGAAACTGCGGGAGAATACCGCCAGAATGCACAGTCCGACACCGACCATGACTGCGCCGAAAAGCGCCATCTTTCCTGGATTTCTCTGATCGGAAGTGATTCCTGCCAGGATAGCGGATAGACCGGCACAGATGTTGCCTACGGTATAAGGCATGGATGCCATCAGATTGCTCCAGCCGTTCTGTACTTTCAGCTCGG
>JAEEGL015968223.1_pt1 | contig 11423 bp, 7 predicted proteins | sample 9134231 | NCBI WGS metagenome assembly JAEEGL01 (sample SAMN16246548, study PRJNA631951) | gut metagenome | biome: gut microbiome; feature: rumen; material: fiber-attached | host: Bos | place: Iran: Karaj | collected 2018-10
CGGGCCCCCTCCGTTCCGGGGGGCGGCTCGGATCCGTCCGGGCAGACGAAGCAATGTATCGTGCAATGGCTTGCGACTGTCAAAGAGCGAAGGGGGACGCGCCGCGTTCGTGGCGCCGGTCTCCCGGCGGCTTGCGGCGTCCCCGCTGCTGCCCTCGCGTGGAGGCCCGCGTGGCTTGACGCGTGCCTTCCGTGCGGCAACGGGGAGTTAGTTTATACCTCGGCGCCGGGCTTTGCAAGGGGGAAAATGAAGATTTTTCATTTTCTTTGCAAAGTTATGAAATTCATCGCACTAAATGTATTTTATACGGTGCCGAGATGCGGCAAGACGAGATACGACCGCTCCGGGATGACGGTGTTCCGGGCCGTTTTGGGCTCCGCGCAGGCGAAGGCATCGCCCGCGACATTGGGGTGCGGCGCGAACTGCGGGCAGGCGCTTGCGACATCCACGCGCAGCACGTCTCCCTTTTCAAGGCGGAAGGCGTGGTCGGCAAAGCGGAATGCAAGCCGACGCTCCGTGCCGGGGACGTATGGGCCTCCGTTGAAGCAAAGCGATGTGATATCGTCGCGCAGCAGATACCAGTTTCCGTCATTCTTGCAGACGCTGACGCGGACGTAGAAGCAGGTGTCCTCGCAGTCGCTCGTGACGGTCAACTCGGCGGTCATCCGACCGCGCACGTCTAGCGTTCCTTCCAGCGGCGGCAGGACAAACGAAGCAACGTCGTCGCGGAAATCCGGAGGCGGCTGGAGCTGCATTCCGCCGAAGCAAATGCCGCCCGAACCGGGGAAGTTCGGCGCGGGGCGCTTCGGGTCGTAGGTCCACGACCGAGCCCCTTCGCCAAGGGCGAGACGAAGGCGCTGCGGACCGTCGGCTAATTCCGGTGCTTCCACCCAGCGGTTTTCCCAGAGGGGGTAGTAGCGCGTCCGCCCCGGCACGGCGCCGGCCGCAGGGACGCCGGTGCGGCAGAAGTCGAACCAGTCGAGGTCGGAGATGCCCTCGTCCTCGCGGGAGCCGCCCGGAAACTCGCCGCGGGTTCCCTTGGCCCAGTCCTGCAGACGGCCGCCGTGGTCATAGGCGTCGATGAGGAGGGCGCAACGCGCGCGACGCTCCGGCGCCAGTTCGCGCCACATCGCGCAGACGCCGTCGGTGAAGATGTCGTACAGGCCCGTGCGCAGAAGAATCGGCATCGTCGAAGCGTTGAGGGCGTTCCGGTACTCGGCGCCGCTTCCCGGCTCTCGCGAGCGCCAGAAGGGATCGTCCGGGCGAGGGTGGCGCAGCCCGTTGTCGAACGCGGGGACGGCCCTGCCCCAGTGGCGGACGGAGAAGTCCTGGAGCGGGAAGTCCCGGAGCGAAACGGTGTTGTCGCGTTGCAACGCCTTGTCCTTCTTGCAGTAGCCTTCCACGAACCAATTGCCATGCAGGCCGATTTTGAGGAAGCCGTTGCGGTAGATGATGTTGTAGCGGTTCACGTCCTGGACGGCAAGCATCGCGCCCTTCACGTCGGGCGGGTTCGTATCGAGATAGCTCCAGTGGACGGACGACAGATAGCTTCCGCCGTGCAGGAATATCTCCCCGCCGTAGTGCGGAAGACGGCGCATCCAGTCAAGAGTGGCGAGGCCATCCTCGCGCTCGTCCTCGTAGGGGGTCCACGCGCCCTCGCTCATACCCGTCCCGCGCACATGCTGGTGGACGTATGCGTAGCCCCGCGCGAGGGCACTCTGGTTGTCGGCGGCATAGGCCGGCATGTCGACGGGCTTCTCCTCGACGTATGGGTTGCGCACAAGAATGAGCCCGCGCGTCTCGCCATCCGGCGGCAGGGCGCCATAGGTATAGAGCCGCGTTCCGTCCCGCATCGGGACCATCTCTTCGAACCAGCGGACCTCCTGGCCGTTGACGGTGGCGGTATGGATTCTCACCGTTCTACTTCTCCACGCCGAGCCGCACGGGGCGGCCCGTCACGGCGGGAAGCTCGGCGATTTCCGCAAGCGCGGCGTCCATGTCGGCCTGGCGCGCCTCGTGCGTGAGCACCACCAAGGGCACGAACGGGGAATCCGCCGTGGCGCCCTTCTTCTGGAGAATCTGCTCCACGCTCACCTTGTGCCGCGCAAGAATCGCCATCACCGACGCCATCGCGCCCGCCTCGTCGCGAACGGAAAGCCGCAGGTAGTGGTGGCTCAGGACGTCGCCCGGGGCCTTCACTTTCACCGGTGCGTCGCCTTGCGCGATGATGACCGGAAGCGGACACCCGTGGAGGCGGTTGTACGCCACGTCGGCGATGTCGCCAATGACTGTGGAGGCCGTCGGAAAGCGGCCGGCGCCGCGCCCGTAGTAGAGGGTCTCGTCGTCGAGATCGCTCTTCACGAGCGCCGCGTTGAAGACGCCGTTGACGGAACCGAGCATTGACTCCGCAGGCACCAGCGTCGGCGCCACGCGGCATTCAATTTCGCCGTCGCCCGCGCGCAAGATGCCGAGAAGCTTGATCCGGTAGCCCATCTCGCGGGCGTAGCGGATGTCGTCCGCGTCCACGACGCCCCGGATGCCCGTAACCCCCAGCGAATGCACGTCCGGGTAGAACCCGCACGCGAGCGCGGCCAGGATGGCAATCTTGTGGAGGGTGTCGAAGCCGTCGACGTCCAGTGTCGGGTCCGCCTCGGCGTAGCCCTCTCGCTGCGCGGCGCGGAGCGCGTCGTCGAACGACAGCCCCTCTGTCTCCATGCGTGTGAGGATGTAGTTGCAGGTGCCGTTGAGGATGCCGAAGATGCGCTCGACGCGGTTCCCGACGAGGCCTTCGCGAAGCGAGCGGATGATGGGGATGCCGCCGCCCACGCTGGCGCCGAAGTAGAGGTCGGTCTTCTTCTTCACCGCCAGGCTGAACAGCTCGCGGCCGTACTCGGCGAGCAGTTTCTTGTTGGCGGTCACGACGGCCTTGCCCGCCTCCAGCGCCGCCACGACGAGCTTCTTCGCGACCCCGGTGCCGCCGATGGTCTCGACCACGACGTCGATGTCCTCGCGAGCCACGGTGGCGAAGGCGTCGGTGCAGAGAACCCCGTCGGGAACCTTCACGCCGCGGTCCGTCGTGATGTCCAGATCCGCCACGGCGCGAAGCTCCAGATCCACGCCCATGCGCGTCTTGATGAGGCCGCCGTTTCTAAGCAAACCCTCGACGACGCCCGCGCCTACCGTGCCGAATCCCAGTACCGCTACTCCGATTTTTGCCATGGTTGAATTAAACTCCTCCCGCCCCTCGCGGGCGGGTCAACCGGAAAAAGTACACGAAACCGCCGACAGATTCAAGGGGAAATCCCCGCATCCGCCGCATCCCCGGACGGCTCCGGCGCCGCGAAGTCGAATTCGCGCCATGTGCCGTCGGAGTGGCCCTTGAGGACGCCGAGCGATTCCTGCAGCTCGAGCTCGCCGATGCGGTAGCCGGTAACGGCCGACAGCAAGGAGTTCTGCGCGGCGAGAAGGGCGTCCTGCGCATCGAGGACGTCGCGGATTTCCGCGCGCCCGGACTGCAGCAGGAGGTCGGTGCTGTGGACGCGGCGCTCGGCCAGGCCCAGGGCGATGTACTGGATGGAGATCTTCTCGCGGTTCTCCAGCATGTCGCGCAGCTTCTGCGAGACCTCCTTCTTCACGGAGTCCTCCTGCGTCTGGTACGCCCGGACGGCCTTCTCCATGGAGATGAGGGATTCGCGGTAGGCGTTGCGCTCGGAAGTGCGGTGGAACGGAAGGTCGATCGACAGGACGCCGCCGATGTTGGCGCGCCCGAGCTCGAGCTTCGCGTTCTCCTGATGGGAATTGGAGGCGGAGCGCGATTCGCCGGCGGAAGCCGTCGCCCCAAGCGTCACCTCCGCGCGCAGGCGGTCCTCCGCCAGAAGCACCGCCCGCTGGGCGTCCTCGACCTTGTCGCGCGCGGTCTGGAGGTCCAGCCGGTTGGCGAAGGCCATGGCGAGGGCCCTCTCAAGCGGAATTTCCATCGGGCCTGCGTTGGAGTTGTCCGGCTCGACAAGCTCGGGATCCTCGTCCGCGGAAGGGACGGGCTGGCCGTCGTTGTATTCGCCGACGCCGCGGCGCGCGAAACTCTCGGCGTAGGTCTGAAGCGCTTCCAGTTCGGACGGCAGCGGCTCGATGAGAGCGTCCGGCGGAAGGCCGAGCTTCATACGGAACGCCTCCAGCGTGGCCTGGTAGGACTGCTGCGCGGCCACCCAGTTGTTGCGGGCGGAGAGCTCCTGCTGGTATGCCATGTCGAACTCGTACTCCTTCAGCCGCCCGGCGTCGGCCATGCGGCGGGAGCGCCGGGTGGAGGTGACGACGCGCCGGTAGCTGTCCGCGTTGTTCTGGAGCTGCTTGGCTTCGTTGAGCACGCCCAGATATGCGGAGATGATTTCGATGGTAAAGCGCTGCTTGTAGCGTTCGAAGGACCGGACGGCGTAGACGAGATTGCGCTCCGCCTGGGTGAGTGGCTCCCGGACGACGAGGGTGCCGGAGCCGCGCAGCAGCGGGATGGAGAGGGAGGCCTCAAGGCGGATGCCCCGCGAACTCTCCTTGTCGCCCGTAAGCATGCGCGCGAAGTCCACGGCCAAGGAGCTGGACAGGTCGACCCCGTTCTCGAACTTCCGGGAAACGCCGAACTCGCCGGTGGCGGTGGACCCCGCCTCACGGTCGGAGGCGATGGTGGTCGTCAGCCCGGTTTCCGGGTCGGTCTCGGTCCGCTCCTCAGGCTTGGAGGAGGAGATGGCCTCGCGGAGCTTTCCTGTGAAGGCGGTGCGGAAGCCGTCGGCCTCCAGGTCCAGGGACAGGGCGGAGGAGTAGAGCGCCTCCTTCTGCTCGCGATAGGCGGGGGAATGCGCGGCGGCGATGCGAACGGCGTCAAGGAGAGAAATCCCGAGAACGTTGGTGGAGGAAAGGTCGAAGCCGTCGGCAAGGCTCGTCGTGGAGGGGAGGAGCCGCTTTTCGGGATCCCAGAATTCGGTTTCCGGGAGGTCGCGGATGCCCAGCGAGGCAGGGTCCGCGGACACGAGGTTCTGGTCGAGAAGCAGCCGGCGGCGGAGGGTGTCGGCCGGCGTCTCGATGGAAATGGGCTCTGCCTGGCCGACGACAGCCTGCTGGGCGCCTTCCAGAATTCGTTCGGCGCGGCGGTCCGCCTGGGCGCGCCAGGACGCCGCGGACCGGCATCCGGCAAGCGGGACGAGCGCGAGAAGAACCGCGCAAAGGCATACGAGGGGGGAGAAGTCGTGCATGGCGGGTTGGCGGGTAGAATAGCAGAACAGAGACCATCGGCACAAGATGCCCGAATCATACCGGCAATTCCGGTTTTGCGTCACCGTGACAACACAATGCCGATGAAGCGCTGCGCTAGAATTCGCGCCTCATCACCAGCGCGGTCCGGGCCGGCAGATAGACGCGGATGGTCGGGACCTTCTCGTCGCCGACAATCTCCAGCTCCGGGATGAAGCGCTGGCGGGGAACGATGCGCCCTTGTCCGCCAAACTCCTTGCGGTCCGTGTCGAGCGCCAGTTCGTAGGCGCCGGGCGGCACATGCACCGGGAAGTCGGTGTGCGATTCCGTCCCGTGGAAGTTGAGCAGAACAAGCCATTCTCCGCGCATGAACGCAAGAACCTTCGCCAATTCATCGGCGACGAGGAACTGCGGCGCCGTTCCGGCGAACGACTGCCCGAAGAGCGACGTCATCGCCGCATCGAAGTCGCCGAGGCCCTTGAAGCGAAGGCCGGGGTCGTCGCGCAGCGACCACTGCCGCCGCGCGTGGGCGTAGGACCACCCGTTGCCCTCTCGTGGGAAGTCGATCCACTCCGGGTGGCCGAACTCGTTGCCCATGAACGCCAGATACCCCGCGTCGGCCGTGGCGAGCGTCGCGAGGCGGATGAGCTTGTGGAGCGCGACGGCGCGGTCGATCGCGAGCGACTCCGACGCCGTGTCCATCTTGTCGTAGATGTCGGCGCCGGCCATCTCGAAGAAGAGGGTCTTGCCGCCGACCATCGCCTGGTCGTGGCACTCGGCATAGCTCACGACCGACTCGTCGGCACGGTGGTCCGTGAGCGAGTACCAGAGATGCCCCATGCCCCAGTTCTCGTCGCGGACGTTGCGGAGCAGGTCTGTCCAGCACTCCGTGACGCCCATGGCGAGGCGCAGGTCGAACCCGATGCCGCCCTCCTCGGACGCCGGGACGCCGAGTCCGGGCATTCCTGAAACGTCCTCGGCGATGGTCAGCGCGTCTGGCCGCACCGCGTGGATCACGCGGTTGGCGAGCGCGAGATAGACCAGCGCATCCTCGTCGACCTGGTCGTCGAAATACTGCCCGTAGCTGGTGAAGTCAATGCCCAGCCCATGGTGGAGGTAGAGCATGCTGGTCACGCCGTCGAAGCGGAAGCCGTCAAGCCGGAACTCGTCGAGCCAGTAGCGGCAGTTGGAGAGCAGGAAGTGGAGCGTGGTGAGCCGTCCGTAGTCGAAGCAGCGGGAGTCCCACACACGGTGGCGTCCGCGCGGACCGTCGTGGAAGTAGAGGTACGGCGTGCCGTCGAAAAGGGACAGGCCCTCGTATTCGTTGTCGACGGAGTGGGAATGCACGAGGTCCATCACGACGGCGAGCCCCATGCCGTGGGCCGTGTCGACAAGCACCTTGAGATCCTCGGGAGTGCCGAAGCGCGACGACGGGGCGAAGAAGTTGGCGACTTGGTACCCGAACGAGGCGTAGTACGGGTGCTCCATGAGCGCCATGATCTGCACGGTGTTGTAGCCGGCATCGTGAATGCGCGGAAGGATGTTTTCCGCGAACTCGCGGTACGTCCCGACGCCCTCGCGCTCCTGCGCCATGCCGACATGCGCCTCGTAGATCAGCGGGAAGGCGGGGCGCTGCGGCGGTTCGTGGCGCCAGGCGTACGGCGTCTCCGGCGCCCAGACCTGCGCGGTGAAGCGAAGCGTTTTCGGATCCTGCACGACGCGGCGCGCGTATGCGGGGAGCCGTTCCCCTCCGCCGCCCGGCCACTCCATGTCCAACCGGTAGTGCTGCCCGTGGCAGAGTGCGTCGGCGGGGACGCGAAGCTCCCAGACACCCTCCGAATCCGCGAGACGCTCCGCACGATATTCGGGCAGGCGCTGCCATTCGGAGAAATCGCCCACGAGCCATAGCGCGGTCGCGTTCGGGGCGAGCTCGCGGAAGACCCACGTGCCGTCCGCCTCGCGGTGAAGGCCGTAGTATTCATGAGCGGAGGCGAAGTCCGCCAGCGTCCCGTCCCCGGCCAGCCGACGCTCCAATGCGCAAATGCGCTCCGTGCGGACACGGAGCGCATCGCGGTAGGGGGCGAGGAAGGAATCGTCGCGGAGGTGGCGAAGCGAGGTCTTGTGTTTCATGGGTTGGAAAATGGGCATCGGCGCATGATACCCGATGCGCTCCATGAGGCGCAATAAGTAAAATTTACTCAATTTATTGAGAAATTTTAAACCGAATGAGGCTTCCGTTTGACGCTGATTGGGCAGTCGTGATAAAATTGCTTCAAGCTTATTCAACAAATTTAGGAAATTTAAAATGAAAATCCAACGTCAGATCTATCTCGAAGCCCTGCAACACAGGATGCACAATGGTCTCGTCAAGATCATCACGGGCATCCGGCGTTCAGGCAAGTCCTACTTACTCTCCGTCCTTTTCAAGGAATATCTCCTTGGCGCAGGCGTGACGGAAGACCACGTCATTGAAGTGCCCCTCGACCGGGACGAGTTTCGTGACTACCGCGATGCCATTGCCCTTGGCGACCATGTCCGGTCTCGCCTGGTAAATGACGGCGAATGGAACTACGTCTTCATCGACGAAGTGCAGTTGGCGCGCAAAGTCCTCCCAAAAGGAGTGGATTTGAAGCGCATCGCGCCGGAAGACCGCGACAGTGCCTACGTCACTTTCTACGATACGTTGAACAGTCTACGTCAGATGGACCATGTCGATGTCTATGTGACTGGTTCCAACTCCAGGACGCTTTCAAGCGACATCGACTCGAACTTCGCTGACCGCGGCACACAGATACGAATGCATCCCTTTTCCTTCGCCGAATACTGCGAGGCGACAAAGGCGGAAGACAAACTCTCGGCCTTTGACCAATACCTTGTCTGGGGAGGGATGCCCCTCGCCGTCGCGGAGACGGACGAGCGGACAAGGGCGGAATACCTCAAAAACCTTTATTCCGAGGTGTACATAAACGACATCCGAAACCGACACCGGCTGCACGACGACTACATTCTCTCCCGGCTCATCGATGTCGTTTCGTCGGCAACGGGGTCGTTGACCAACCCGCACAAGCTGGTGGACACGCTGCGGTCATCCCTCAAAATCAAGACTTCCGATGCCACAATCGCCAAGTACCTCGGCTATCTGGAAGACGCCTTCCTTTTCTCCAAATCAAGGCGTTGGGACGTAAAGGGCAAACGATACTTCGACTATCCCATGAAGTACTACGCCGAGGACACGGGATTGCGAAACGCCCGGCTGGATTTCCGTGATGTCGATCCATCCCATGCAATGGAGAATGCCATCTACAACGAACTCGTTCGCAGGGGATGCACGGTTGACGTCGGTGTCGTGCCGGTTGTCGCCATCAATCCGCAAGGACGTCAGGAGCTTCGCTACCATGAGATAGACTTCGTGGTCAACCGCGCGCCGGGAAAACTCTACATCCAAAGCGCATTTGCCATGCCGACACAGGACAAAAACGACCAGGAACTTCTGCCGCTCAGGCGCAGCGGCGACTTTTTCCGGAAGATGGTGGTGACGGCAGGATATTCGTCGCCGCGCGTTTCGGATGAAGGCATCATCCATGTCGGCGTCATTCCGTTCCTGCTGGATGCATCCATTCTGGACAAAGCCCTGATGAATTGAGCCCTCGTTTTCTCCGAAGGCGAAGCAAAGGCGTAGCGGGAGCTGAAGGGGTATTAACGACGGACCGCTCGGCAATCGGTCCCTACCATACATTTCAGAAGCAGGGCCAGACCGCCGAGCGGCGCGGCATGTCAGAAATTTAAGGAGGAAACAACTAGAGCCCGATCAAGCCGGGAAGGCCACCGTTGCCGCCGTTGCCGGCTCCGCCGCCCATCATCAGGAGGGGCAGAAGCATCATGCCGGCGGACTGCTGGAGCTGGTCCTTATTCTGGGCGTTGCCGAGCTGCGCGACACCCATCTTGAGGGAGGGGACCATCATCAGGAGGTTCGACTTCAGCTGCTGTCCCTCGGTCGAGGTGAAATCCAGCTTGCCGACGGCCTCGCGGAGATCGTTCATGGACGCGGTCCATTCGTCTGCGAGGGGAGTCGGAATCCAGCAGCCCTCGATGGAGCGGAAGTCGACGGACTTGGCGCCCACCTCATCGGAAAACAGGCTCGCGAACGAGTCGTTGGCGAACGAGACGCGGACGTCGCCGTTCTCAAGCGTCTGCGTGCCGAGGACCTTGTAGGTTTCGGGATCGCTGACGGACGTGGAGGCGGAGGACGCCAGCGGAATCGCGACGTCGACCAGCGCCTCGATGAACTTCATCGAGGAATCGGTCTTGAGGTTTTCCAGCTTGACGGTGTCGGAGGCAAGCACGGTGGACAGCGTCGTAAGCCCGCTGGCGATGCTCTTGGCCTGGGCGGGGCGGTCGGCCGCGGCCACGTCTTCGCCGACGAGGAGATCGGCCTTGGGGGTGAGGGTCTTTGCGGCCGTCCCGAGCAGATCCGTGACGCTGGTCCAGACATCGCCGTCCATCTTCGTGGCGAAGAGGTTGACGATGCCGGTCAGGTCCTTCTGGTAGGACTCGGGGAGGAGGTCTGCCAGCGGCGGGGCCTTGTTGGCGGCTTCGGCGGCGGCGAGGGCGGCGATGGCCTTCTCGGGGGAGTCGAACTTCGCGAAGGCGGAAGCGGCGAGGACGCCGAGGACGGCGGAGGAGAGAAGCTTCTTCATGGTGTTGTAATGGGGTGGGGGGTGGATGAAGGGGCTGGAAGCAGTATAGCACAGGGGCCGTAGGGGAGAATAGGGGGAAAATAGGCATGGGTGGCAAAACCTTGTCCGCCCCGGACGTGATGCCGGAGTGCGGACGGCCCGTCCGCAGATTTCCATGGGGACAGACTCCCCACAGGAGAGGTAGTTCCAACCGAAATCTATGCCAATTTATAGAACAATTTGTAAAGAATCATTATTTTGAAATTCAATCATCAATGTTTACATCTCTCCGGCAGACTTGCGGACAGCTCGTCGGCCCTCGCGGCCGCGCTCCGCGCGGCTTGCCGGGCGGACTCGCTTTCCGGCTCGCCGGCTTTCCACTTGCCGGAGGAGCCCTAGTCAGCCCTGCCGGAGGCGCAGAGGCGGAAGCCTAGGTAGGAGTCCCGGTAGTTAGGCGAGTACCTGCGCCGGTAGGAGGACTCGCAGAGCCTGGCCGAGACGTACCAGCCGCCGCCGCGGCCGACGCGGAGCACGCCATCCGCCGTGTCCGTCCACTCCCAGACATTGCCGTGCATATCGCAGATTCCGAAGGCGTTCGACTCCTTGCGGCCGACCGGCTGGTGGGTGGTGGTCTCGCTCCAGTCTACTTCCTTCACACGGTCCACAAGGCGCTCCGCAGTACCCAGAAGCCACACCAGCCAGCGCGGACGCGTGGAGGCGTTCCCGTCGTACCACGCTCCCCGCCCGAGTGTCGCCGCCGTGATTTCCGTCCCGTCCGCGAGACGGCAGTAGTTGCCCGTCGCCCCCGCGCGGCAGGCGTATTCCCATTCCTCCTCGCTCGGCAGGCGGAAAACGAGCCCCGAGGACGCGGCCGCGGGATGGGCGTTGAGCTTCGCGAGGAACGCCTGGCAGTCGTCCCACGAGACGCACTCCACGGGATGGTCGGCGCCTTTGTATCGAGACGGATTCCCGCCCATGACTGCCGCCCACTGCGCCTGCGTGACCTCGTATTTCCCCATGAGGTAGTCCCTGCCCGGAATCGGCACCATGTCCGCGACGAGCCGCTCCACGGGGTCGCCCGCATCCTCCCCGCCGCGACACACTAGCCACACCGCCCCCGCCGCAAGGGTGAGGACAAGGAAAAGGAGAAGGAGAATTCGGTTGCGGGGCATGGGGCAATTCCAAGGAGGCGACCGCATTCCGGCGCTACTCCAGCCCCAGGACATTCCTCATCGAATAGAGCCCGGGCTTCCTCCCCTGGAGCCAGGCCGCGGCGAGGAGCGCGCCGCCCGCAAAGCATTCACGGCCCGACGCCTTGTGCGTGAGCTCAACGCGTTCGCCGTCGGCAGCGAAGACCACGGTGTGGTCGCCGACGACATCGCCCCCGCGCAGCGCGTGGATCGCGATTTCACCGCGCGGCCGTTCGCCGACGACGCCTTCGCGCCCGTTGACCAGCACGTCGGGCAGACTCTGCCCCCGGCCCCCGGCCACGGCGCGGGCCAGGCCCAG
>JAEEGL015976191.1_pt1 | contig 11423 bp, 6 predicted proteins | sample 9134231 | NCBI WGS metagenome assembly JAEEGL01 (sample SAMN16246548, study PRJNA631951) | gut metagenome | biome: gut microbiome; feature: rumen; material: fiber-attached | host: Bos | place: Iran: Karaj | collected 2018-10
ATCTGGAGCACCACGTCGTCGTGGACGGCCACGTTGCCGGAGGTCTCGTAGGCCACATGGACGTTGTGTCCCTGGCTGGCCAGGCGGATGAAGGTGCCGCCCATCGAGATCACGTCATCGTCGGGGTGCGGCGAGAAGATCAGCACGGTCTTCGGGAACGGCTTGGCCGACACGGGACGCGTGCTGTCGTCGGCGTTGGGTTTGCCGCCCGGCCATCCGGTGATGGTATGCTGCAGGTCGTTGAACACGTCGATGTTGATCTTGTCGTAGGGACCGAACTTTTCGATGAGTTCGTCGAGCGAGTTGTCGAGATAGTCTTTCTCCGTGAGTTTGAGGATGGGCTTGTGGACGGTTTGGCAGAGCCACACCACGGCGCCGCGGATGAACTTGCGCGTCCAGTCGCAGGGGCCGATGAGCCAGGGTGCGACCACGCGGGTCAGCTGCGAGGCGGCGTTCTGGTCCACATAAAAGCTGATGTGCTCGTGCTGCTGGAGCAGCGATGCCGGGCAGGCGGGCGTAGGAAGGTCTTCCGCGATGGCCTTCACGGCGGCGGCCTTGTCTTCGCCCCAGGCCATCAAGATGATGCGCTTGGCCGAGAGCATGGTGCTGATGCCCAGGGTCAGGGCCATGGTCGGGGTGGCGTTCAGGTCACCGAGGAAAAAGCGGCTCTGGCGCTTGCGGGACTTGTGCGACAGACGGACGGTGCGGGTGCGGCTCTTGACTGAGGTGCCGGCCTCATTGAAGCCCACCTGCCCCTGCTCGCCGATGCCGATCACCAGCAGGTCGAGGTCTCTGGCCATTTTGTCGAATTCGGCGTTGTATTCCGATATTTTCGACTGCGGCACGGAACCGTCAGGGATATGGATGTTCTCTTCCAGGATATCCACCTTGTCGAGCAGGGCTTCGTGGAGGAGGTAGTTGCGGCTTTGGCGCTCCTTTCCGGTGGAAGGAAAGTATTCGTCGATGGAGACGACTTCCACGTTTTTGAACGAAACCTCGCCGGCCTGGCAGCGGCGGGCCAGTTCGTTGTAGAGAGCGGTGGGCGTGGAACCGGTGGTCAGGCCCAGGCGGAACAGGCGTCCTTCGGTGGCCTTGATGGCGTCGACGATGATGTCGGCGACGTTTTTCGAAGCCGGACGGGCGTCTTCATAGATGTGTGTCCAAACTTTTTCGTAGGAGTGGAGGATTCCTTTGGGCAGGTCTTTTTCAATGAGCCCGCCATCATACGGTAGGGTAAAATGCTCGCGTTTCATATCCCGGATTTGAATTTACAAATATACGGGTTTTGCCGCAAATCCGGATTATTTTATTAAATTTACAAATTGTATCTAAATTCCCTGCTATATGTTCGACAAACAAGTCTATATCTCCCGCCGGAAACGGCTGCTGGAAAAGTTCAACGAAGGCATCATCCTGCTGCTGGGCAACACCGAGGCCAGCTGCAATTATCCGGACAACCAGTACCTGTTCCGGCAGGACAGCTCCTTCCTGTATTTCTTCGGACTCGACAAGCCCGACCTGGCCGCCGTGCTCGACGCCGAAACCGGACAGGAAGTGATCTTCGGCAACGACGTGGACATCGACGACATCATCTGGATGGGGCCGCAGCCCTCGATGGCCGACCAGGCCGCCGAGGTGGGTGTCAGCAAGACCGCCCCGTTTGCCAAACTAGCTGACTGCCTGAAAGAAGCGCAGCAGAAGGGCCGCACGATCCATTTCCTGCCGCCCTACCGCAACCACAACAAAATTCTGCTGCACCAGATGCTGGGCATCGGTTTCGACGAGATGAAATCCCGCGCCAGCGTTCCCCTCATCAAGGCCGTCGTCTCGCTGCGGCACGCCAAGGAGCCCTGCGAGATCGTCGAGATTGAGGAAGCCTGCGCCCTCGGCTATACGATGTTCGTGACTGCTATGAAAATGATGCGCCTGGGTATGAAGGAGCAGGAAGTGGTCGGCATCATGGAAGGTGTGTGCCGGAGTGGCGGCCTGATGACCTCGTTCCCCACCATCCTCTCGCAGCACGGCGAAACGCTGCACAACCACAAGCATGATGACATCCTGACCGAAGGCCGCCTCTGTGTCATCGATGCGGGAGCGGAGGTCGCTTCGCACTATTGCTCTGATAACACCCGCACTCTGCCTACGAGCGGAAAGTTCACCCAAAAGCAGAAAGACATCTATAACATTGTGCTGGCCGCCAATGACTATGCACGCGAAGCTGCTTTCCCGGGCGTGACCTACCGTGAGGTCCACCTGGGCGCTTGCAAGATCATCGTCCAGGGCCTCAAGAACCTCGGTCTGATCCATGGTGATGTCGACGAGATGGTGGCCGCCGGTGTGCAGGGCCTCTTCATGCCGCATGGCCTGGGCCACAACATGGGCCTTGACGTACACGACATGGAAGACCTCGGCGAAGACTTCGTGGGCTACGACCCCGACCAGACCCGCGCCAAGCAACTCGGCCTGGGCTCGCTCCGCATGGCCCGCCGCCTGGTGGTCGGGCATGTGATCACCGACGAGCCGGGCATCTATTTCATCCCCGCCCTCATCGAGAAATGGAAGAAAGAGGGGACCAACGCGCAGTTCGTTAACTTCGACAAACTGCAGAGCTATTACGACTTCGGCGGCATCCGCCTCGAAGACGACCTGCTCATCACGCCCAAGGGTGCCCGGATTCTTGGTCCGGCCCGCATCCCGATTACCGTAGAGGAAATAGAAAACACCATGTATACCGACTGATATGAAAAAAACGCTCTTCACCCTCGCCGCCCTGCTCGTCTGGCTTGCAGCAGGCGCACAGAGCATCGGACAGGCCGAGCTCAAGGAAATCCAGGGCAGCTTCGTCAAGGACGCTTCCACCAAAGCCATCCAGAACGCCCTGACCCACGATCGCGACATCAAGTCGTTTACCTATAATCTTGAAAAGGATGGTCAGATCGACCATTTCTTCAAATATCGCTGCGATGTCAAAGGCATCACCAACCAGCTCAGTTCCGGCCGCTGCTGGATGTTCACCTCGATGAACGTGCTGCGCCCTGGCGTGATGAAGCAGCTGGACCTGCGGGAATTCGATTTCTCGCACAATTTCTGCTTCTTCTGGGACCAGTTCGAGAAGGCAAATCTTTTCCTGGAGAACGTCATCGCGACGGCCGACCGCCCCATCACCGACCGTGACGTGGAATTCTTCTTCAAGTCGCCCGTGGCAGACGGCGGCGTATGGAACCTCTTCTGGGACGTGGCTGAGAAATACGGCGTGGTGCCGCAGAGTGTGATGCCGGAGACCGAGCACTCCAACAACACCGCCCAGATGCGGGGCGTGCTCAACGAACTGTTGCGCACGGGCGGCTGGCACCTGCGCGAAATGATGGCCGGCGGTGCCAAGAATAAAGCTGTCGAGGCTAAAAAAATCGAGATCCTGAAGGAAGTCTACCGCGTGCTGGCTCTCTGCCTCGGCGAGCCCCCGGCGGAGTTCACCTGGCGCTACAAGGATGCCAAAGGCGAGGTCAAGACCCTCAAGACCACCCCGCTGGAATTTTACAAGAGCATCATCCCCGAGAACTACAACCCGGAGACGTACATCATGATCATGAACGATCCGACCCGTGAGTACTACAAAGTCTACGACATCGCTTCCTACCGCAACACCTACGAAGGCATCAACTGGCGCTACCTGAACCTTCCCAACGAGGACATCAAGCCCGCCGCCCTGGCCTCCATCAAGGACAACACGCCGCTCTACATCTCCTGCGACGTGGGCAAGCAGAGCGACCGCGCCAAGGGTATCATGGACGTGGATTACTATGACTACGCCTCGCTCTTCGGCATTACGCTCGACATGGACAAGAAGGCCCGCATCCTCACCCGCCAGAGCGGTTCCTCGCACGCCATGACCCTCATCGGTTGCGATACCGACGAGAACGACGTGCCCGTGAAATGGGAGCTCGAAAACAGCTGGGGCCCGGCTTCCGGCAACCACGGCTACGTGACCTTCACCGACCGCTGGTTCGACGAGTACCTGTTCCGCATCGTCATCAACAAGAAGTACCTGAACGAGAAGGCCCTCAAGGCCCTGGACAGCAAACCGATCCAACTCCCCGCCTGGGACTATATGTTCTAACGGGGCTCTGCCCCGAACCCCGCCGCTACGGCTTGCTATTGCACAGGCTCGCGCAACGGCCTCCGCTAGCGCCTGATGGCGCCTGTTAGTCAAAGTTCATGTTGATCCTTAAGATTCTTGCCGTGATTATCGGCATCGTCGGCCTCGTGGGATGTATCCTTCCGGTCATCCCCGGGCCGCCGTTGTCGTGGCTCGGCCTGCTGCTGGTCTATCTGACGCATCCCGAAGGCATGACGACCGGCCTGCTGCTCGCATGGCTGGCCGTCACCCTCGTGGTGACCGTGCTCGACTATATCGTTCCCGCCTGGGTAACCACCAAGACCGGCGGGTCGAAGGCCGCAGGGCGCGGCACGCTTGTGGGAATGATCATCGGTCTGATCTTCTTTCCGCCCTGGGGGATGATTGCCGGCTCTTTCCTGGGGGCCCTGCTTTCGGAAGTCCTTTTTGCCGGCCGCAACGTCACGGATTCCATTAAGCCCGCCTTCGGCTCCTTCCTCGGCTTCCTGCTGGGCACCGGCCTGAAACTCACCGCCAGCGGCGTGATGCTCTTCTACATCATCAAGTTCCTATAGATTAGATGTCGGATTGGGTCCGGCAAATTCTCCAACTAAATAATAGCTGCAAAGAGTCGCTTCAGGTCTTCCAGAGACTCGAAGTTGACGGAATGCTCTTTCAGGTATTCCTCAATGATATCTTTCTTGTTGGGGAAGCATTTGAGGAGGTTCTTTTTGTTGGATAACACGATCTTGCCGTTCTTGCAAAAGTACGGGGTCACACTATAGATAAAAGGGGTGCTCTGATCCACATTGAGCGTATACATCACGCCTTTATCCTGGAAGGAACCGACGGTCGTCACTGATGTGGTCTGCGAAGTGGAGCCGTAAGCGCCCTTTTTTTCGGTTTCCAGGAACGAAACCCGCCGGACGGCGCCTAGTGTTACGTCGCCGATGGTTACCATTTGCTCGACGTATCCGTAGCGGCTTTTGAGGAAAGTTCGCTGGTCCATGAAAACGTAAACGACCTGATCCTCGTCGACCAGAACCTGCACTTCATTCGACGGGGTGAGGAAATAAACTCGCTGTTCGATGGTTGATACATTGATCGGAGCCCTTGAGAAGGACCCGTCCTTGAACTTCACCACACCGGACTGGTATCCGGGCAGGATGAACTTGATGCTGTCGAGCACATACTGCTGCAAGTCTTCCCCGCGCTGATGATGGATGACCTCCTGCGCGGAGAGCGAGACGCTTCCAAAAATAAGAAATAGTAGAAGAAGGTATCGAGTTCTCATGACAAACAATCTTTCTGTTAAAAATCAAGCCGTTCCGATGAACGGAACGGCTTGACTGATGATTCAACAGAAGGCTACTCTTCCCAACCCGGGTTCTGGGTGATTTTGTATTCCTTGCCTTCCTTCGATTTGTTGGCGTAGTCGTTGATGACATCGCGGCAAATCGGTTCAAGATACTGCTTCACTCCACCGATAGCGCCGCGGTCGCGGACGTTCTTCGGCATCAGGAAGCCCACCATCTCATCGAGGTTGGAACCGTTGTAGGTCACGATCGTACCGTCTGCTTTTTGGACCTTCAGTAGGCCGGCGTCAGCAGGTGCGATGTTGTACGGACGCTCATTGGGGTCTTCAGGATTGCTGACTTTCTTCAAGTCGGCCCAGCAACCGAGGAGGATGTCAGGGTTGTCGGCACCTTGCATCAATTCGAGCTTGCCCCAGCGGCGGATATCGAGCGTACGGAAGTTCTCGGCGAAGAACTCCATGCGGCGTTCACGACGGATCTCCCAAATCAGCGGGCTGTTCACGATACCGGCGTGGGTCTTGGCCTCGAGGGCGGAAGTACGGGCAGGATCGTTGGGCAGATTGCTGATCTGCAGCGGAGCGGTCTTCTTGGCACCACGGGCTATTGCTTCATTGGCCAACGGCCGGTTGCGGATGGCGTTGATGGAGCGGTCGAGGTCGGCCTGCGTAACAGAAGTGCCACCGAATTTGTCTGCCAGTTCGGCTTTGGCTTCGATCCAGTTCAAGACTGCTTCCGCATAGCGGATGCAAGGATAACCATTGAGGTTGGTGTTGGAGCGATACTCTGGACGGCCGCTGTTTGTGTTGTCCATCCAGATATCCGGACCTTCACGGTTGATGAATTTCGTGGTGTAGATACCAGTACCGTTGAGGTGCGTGGCGGTTCTATAGAAAGTAGCCTCAAAGCGAGGGTCGCGGGTTGCAACGAGGTCGTGCATCTCAAACGAATCGGCTCCAGCCAGATTCGAATTGGTGTACGGCTGGCCGTCGTTGCAGATCCAGGCCTTCAGCGTGGAGAGATTGGCGAAGCCGGACTGGCCCTCACGCATATTGCAGTAAGAAGCGATACAGTGGCGGATAGCCAGGTCGTTGCTGTAGGAACGGTAAAGCAGGATCTCGTTGCCTGCCGGACGGCCCTTGTAGGTGCCGAACAAAGCGTTGAACTCCGTGGAGAAGCTGTATTTGCCGGAATCCATGACGATCTGCGCATAGTCGCGAGCTTTCTCCAGGAAAGTCTTGGCCAGTGCGTCCACATTGCTGTTGGTCTTCATGGCCGGATCATTCTTGTGATAGATGTACCAGGTGCCCTCGAAGAGCATGGCGCGGGAAGCCATCGTGGCGGCGACGTAGCGGTTTACGTAGTCAGTGCCATCGTTGGTACGGATATTGGCCACGGCGAAGTCGAAGTCTTCCATGCATTTCTGCATGACGACGGAACGGGGATCGCGGTCCTTGTACTGCTCGTCATAGTCCGTGTTTTCAAGCACGTGATCATAGTACGGGACATCGCCGAACGACATCACGATCGTGCTGTACTCATAGGCACGGAAGAAACGGGCGACGCCCATCCAATGGTTGTATTCTTCCTGGGTGTAGCTGTCCTTGTACATCTCGAGGCGCTCGATCATGGTGTTCCATTTGCGGACCCAGGAGAAGTCCCAGCCCGTGCCGCCGCGGCGTACCAACAGGCGGATTCCTTCGCTGCGGAACCAGTTGTCATTGGGGTTGGTCAGCAGAATATCGTACTGAGCACTGCCAGTAGAAATATCATCACTGCATTCATTGCGGTTGAAGCAGGTCGGCGCTTTGGTGCCCGACCAGCCGGAGTTGTATCCTGTAAAGTAGTTGTTGTAGGCGCCATTGACGAAGAGGCGGAGGTTTTCGGCCTTGGTCCAATAATCCGCATTGTCGGTCATGGTCACCTTGCTGGATCTGTCAAGAAAATCGGTGTTACAGCCGGTGAACACGAGGGCTGCGACGACGGACAGAAGAATAGGTATAAATTTTTTCATGATGCGAATCGTTAATTAGAATGAGACTTGGACACCAAAAGATGCTGTGCGCATGGCCGGAGCACCAACTGCAGCACGGGAAGCGTTGTATCCGGAACTCAGAAGGGAAGAAGTACCTGCAACAACTTCAGGATCGACCGGCATGCCTTTCAGATGGTCGAAAGTAAGGAAGTTCTCGAGGGAGATATAGACGCGGGCTTTCTGCATGTTAATCTTCTTGATCAACTTGAGCGGCAGCGAGTAGCCGAAAGTTACGTTCTTCAGGCGGAGGTATGCCATGTTGAGGAGGTAACGATCGTTCGTCAGGAGGTTGAAGCCAGATGTGCTATTACCCATGTTGTAGGCACGGGGATAGAACGCATCATAGTTGGAGTCAATCAGATTGCCGGAAGCGTCGAATTCTTCATACCAGAAGTTGTCTGCAAAAGCTGCAGCCATGGCACCGTCGGAGGAGTTGAAGCCGGGGAGCGTCAGTGAGGAAGAACCCCACATGTCACGCTTGCCGATGCCCTGCCAGAACATCGAGAAGTCGAAGCCCTTCCAACCTAAATCAACGCGGAAGCTATACTCGTAACGTGGAGTCGTGTTACCGATGATCGAGAGGTCACCGTGGTCGTCCGTCAGGCGAGTACCATCGGTGATGATGCCGTCACCGTCCAGATCTTTGTACTTCACGTCACCAGGACCGAACATGACGGAACTGCTGGCGTTGAAACGGCCCTGAAGAGGAGCATTAGAATCTGTCATTTTATAGTGGGCGTACTGATAGTTGCTCGGGTTGCTCGGATCGCTGGCTTCCACGCGGACGAGAGAGCCGTTGTTCCATTCGAAGTCATTGTTCTGATACAGGCGGTCTACGCGGTAGCCCCAGATTTCACCGTAGGTTTTGCCAACATACCAGTCGTCAATACTCTGGGTGCTGCCGTACTTGGTGATCTTCGTGACAGCGTCAGCCAAAGTAGCGGTTGCGGAGATGCTGAATCCGTTGTCGAACATGTGGCCGTAGTTGATGGAGAGTTCCCAACCATCGGTGCGCAACGAACCGTAGTTACCCTGCGGAGCGGTAGTACCGTAGGAATAGCCCACGCCGGGACCCGGAACGATCATGCCGTTGGTGTTGCGGCGGAACCAGTCGAAGGTGATGTTCACGCTGTTGAACAGGGAGATGTCGGTACCGACGTCAATGGTCTCAATCATCTGCCAGGTAATGTCGGAAGCGACAGCGCCCGCTGTATTGAAATAGGTGTCACGTGCGGTGCCGTGGATCCAAGTCGAGAGCGTGGAGCCCATGGTCGGAATGTACATCGAGCCTGCCACGGACTGGTCACCGATCGAACCCCAGGAAGCGCGGAGTTTCCAAGAAGAAAGGACGCTCTTGGCACCCTGCATCCAAGGCTCTTCTGTTACACGCCAACCGGCGGATACGGAAGGGAACCACATCCATTTTAAGTGCTTGGGGAACTTCGAGGAACCATCGTAACGGAGATTGGCCTCCAGGAGGTAACGTTCTTTGTAGTTGTAGTTGATACGTCCAAAGAAACCGAGCGTGGAGCTCCAGGTTTCGCTGCCGTCGTTGGTAATCGTACCCGTTGCCAGCGGAATCTGCGGATTCGTGATATCCAGCAGGTTGGTTTTGCGGGTCCAGAAGTCCTTGTAACGGTAGTCCACGAGGTTCATACCGAGCAGGAACTTGAAGTGGTGATCAGAGGGCAGGTCGAGGGAGTAGTCGGTTGTTGCATTGAGGGTACGACGCTGCGCCAGGCCGTAACTCTCATGGACGTGGTCAATACCCGAACCGTTCGAGGTAATCTGGATGGGAACGAAGGCCATGTTGGGGATCGATTCACCCATATTGTTGTAGGCGTTCCAGTAGTTGCGGACGTCGCCGCCGATAGCGGTCGGCGTAGACCAGGTGTCACCGGCGGTGAAACGCGTACCAGGACGGTAGCTGTCAGAAACAGTGGCCGCGTAAGTATAATCGAGATTGATGTTCCAGTTCTTGATCGGGGTGATCGTCGTGCCGAGGTTGCCGCTCGTGTACATCGTCGAGAAGACGGCGGTGTTGGCGTCGCGTGCCTCCTGTGCAGGAGAACGGAGCGAGTAACCGTTGGAGTCTTCCAGGGCGATGGTCTGCATCGGGCTCCAGCGGTACAGGTAGTACCAGTAGTCGGCGTTGCCGATGGCGGTGTTGTAAGCCATCCGCTTCTGTGTCTTGGAGAACATAAGACCTGCGTGGACGTTCAGCCAATTGGTGATCTGCGTAGCCACTCGGGCATTGATGTTCCAACGCTGGTAGTCGTCGTGCTTGGCGTGTTTGGTCTGGCCGACCTGGTCCATAAACGACGTACTCAGGTTGTAGTCAGTGCGGCCCTTGTTACCGGCCACGGAGACATTGTGGATCGTGCTCGGGGCATTTTTGCGGACCAGGTAGTCGGTAGGGTTGTAGGTACGGATACCATAAACGCGGCTACCGTCGTAGTAGTAGTCACGGCCATAGACTACGGGGTCATCAGCGCCGATCGTATTGCCGAACTGCTTGTCCCATTCGACGGCTGCCAGATAGCTCTGGCGGTTCACGTACCAGGGATAACCGGCCACCGTGCCGCCTGTACGCTCGAAGGCCTGGACCGTATAATGCATACCATTTACGCCAGCGACGGCCAGGCGCTCGGCCAGGTTTTGGAATGCCATGTTGCCCGAATAAGTCACGTGGACGTTGTCCTTCTCCTTGGCACCCTTCTTCGAGGTGATCAACACAACGCCGAAAGCGGCCTTTGCGCCATAGATGGAAGCAGATGCGGCATCCTTCAGGATGGAGATGGATTCAATATCGTCCGGGTTGAGCAATTGGATGGAGTCAATCTCCACGTTGTCCAGCAGGATCAGCGGCGCTGCGCTGCCCTGCATGGATGCGAACTGTCCGCGGATGCGCATGACAGGCTCGGCACCCACCTCGGACGAAGTGATGCGGACGTTCAAGCCCGGGGCCATACCCTGCAGGCCACGGCCGACATCAGCAATAGGACGGCTGTCGAGAGCCTTGCCGGCATCGACCGTAGCCACGGCGCCGGTCAGGTTAGCCAACTTCTGCGTGCCGTAACCCACCACGACAGCATTCTCAAGCATTTCGGCGTCATCCGCCAGGATAATGTTAATCACTCTGCGCCCGGCTACGGCGACCTCCTGGGTCTTGTAGCCGATGCAGGTGAACTGAAGGGTACCATTGGCGGGCACGTTGATGGAATAGGAACCATCCACATTGGTAGAGGTTCCTGAGGACGTTCCAACGACGACCACATAGGCACCTATGATTGGCTCGTTGTTCTTGTCCACCACCTTACCGGTGACGGTCATGTTCTGAGCCAACAGCGATCCCACTGAAAGAACCACTGCGCACATAGCCGCGAGAAAACGGCCAAGTTTTTTTGAAACGAACATAGATGAAATTTTAGGTTATAAAACGAAACCACTGTCTTACAGCCGATATCATCGTTTGTCCGTTACCTTTTAGGATTTTTTTCGTTACTTTTACTCCGTGAGAAGTACGTTGAGCATCCTCTTTTACCTCAAGCACGGGAGTCCGTCGAAAGACAACAGGCTTCCCTTGATGTGCCGCATCACCATCGACGGCGAGAGCACGAGTTTCAGTTGCAAGCGCAGCCTGCCGGCCGACCGATGGAATCCCCGCCAGGGCCGGATGACCGGCAACGACGACGAGGCGCAGATGATCAACCAGGAGCTCGAACATCTGCGTGAGCAGCTGTTGACAGACTTTTCTGCCATCCTCAAAGAGTATGGTTCGATTAAGCCCCAGTGGCTGAAGGAATATACGCTGGGTGCGCCCGAACGTCAGGAGATGCTCCTCTACATGTTCCACAAGCACAACGAGGACTTCCGTAAGATGGTGGGCTATGGCAAATCGCAGAAGAGCTACCAGCGCTACGATATCGTGTACCGGCACCTGCGCACCTTCATCCGCAGC
>JAEEGL016593511.1_pt1 | contig 11423 bp, 6 predicted proteins | sample 9134231 | NCBI WGS metagenome assembly JAEEGL01 (sample SAMN16246548, study PRJNA631951) | gut metagenome | biome: gut microbiome; feature: rumen; material: fiber-attached | host: Bos | place: Iran: Karaj | collected 2018-10
CATTTTAAATCCATCATTATTTAAATTTATATTTCTTAAAATTAAAGTATTCAAATTTTCTGATCTTCTAATAAAAGTAATTAATGTTTCAATTCCATCTCTATTAAAATGATTAGATGAAAAATTAATAGATTGAATATTTATATTCTTTAATAATGTTAATAAATACATTTGTATTTGATTATATGATAAATCATTTTCAGATATATCAAAATGAGTTAAATTCTCATATGTTGTTAAAATTTGTGAAAATAAAATTAAACTGTCACTATTATATTTTATTTTAGAAATATTTATTTTTTGTAATTTTTTTAAATGTTTTAATGATTGTAAAATATTTTGAAGATATATATTATTATTTGATATATTTAATTCTATTAAATTTGGAGTTTTTAATAAAAATTTATTTACTATCATTGATGAAGTATAATCTAGATTTGAGTTTTCTAAATTTAATTTAAGAAAATTGAAATTTTCATTCATTAATTTTAATATTTTATTAACATTTATACATTCTTTTAAAATTAAATTTGTTAACAAAGGAAAATTAGAAAAATCAAATTCTGATTGAAAATCAATTTTTAAAATAGATAATTCTTTAAGATTTTGAATTTGAGAAAGATTATCAAAAAACATATAATCATAATCACAATTAATTTCAAGAAATTCTAAAGATTGTAAAGAATCAATTTTAGAAATAATATCTTGAGTTAATTTTAATGATTTATTATTAAAATAAAAATTTTTCAAATTACTGAAATTTTTTTTAAATGTTTCTAAATCTTTTAAATCATCATTTTGAATTATATAATCACCTAAATTTAAATATATTAAATTATTTGTTGGAATTCCTATTGATTTTATTAAGTAAGAAGTAAAAAAGTTTGTTTTTAAATCAAGTTCTTCTAAATTTTTATTATTTAATAATATTCTAGAAATTAAATTTATACTTTTATCAGAAATAAAATTACCTGATAAATCTAATTTTTTCAAATTAGTTTTATTTATTAAACATTCCTCTAAACTTAGAAATATTTTATCATCCAAATTACAATCTGATAATTTAAGTTCAATTAGATTATTATATTGACTTAAAACATTTTTAAAATAATTCAATTTATAATTAGTAAAATTAATCCCATAAATATAAATTGAAATATCTTTATTTTTTGGTAAAAAACTGAGATAATTAACTAAATTATCAAATTCTTTTTGTGTAAATTTTGATAAATATAAATGAATATTTAAAACAGAAACAATTGACAATAAATTAGTTTGAACAGGAAGAATTTCTTTATATGAAAATTCACTTTTTTTGAATAAATTCAATTCAACTTTTTTAATTTTATTTTCAAAATTTAATAATATTGGAATTATATTTTGTAAACAATCTGAATTTTTTAATGAATAAAATGTAAATTGTTCTTTATCTGAAAAATTATATAATAAATTTACTAATTCGTTTTCTTCAATTTTTGGATATTTTATTTTATTTATTTCATATAATTGATCAAAACCTATATTATTATTATTTGTTTTATTTAATCTTTTCATTTTATATCTTAATGCATAAGTATCTATTGACACATTTAATTTTTTTTGAATTGATTTATTTTTTTTTATTATTTTTAAAGTTGTCACTATTTCTAAATAAGAAAAAATTTCCTTTAAAATATATTTTCCTTTGACTAAATCAGTTAAAGTAATAAATTTATTTTGATTAAATTTTTTTTTATTTTCTTTTTTATTTTCTTTTTTATTTTTTTTTCCAATATTGTTTTTATCATTTTTATTTTTCATTTTAATTTTAATTACAATTATAAAAATATATTAAATAATTAATAATAAATATTTATTAAATAATTAATTACTAGATTAAAAGTAAAAAAACAAAAATGAACTTTCCACCAAACCTTTTTAAATCACCACAATTTAAAATAACATTATATAATATTGATAATATATCACATAATAATCTAAATATAGACAATCAATTAGAATTCCACCAAAATTTAGCAAAAAAATTATCAAAAAATATATATACATCAAAAAACTTTCAATTTTTAGTTTTTTCATATATGAAATCAATGACTCCAATTGAATTAATAAAAATTTGTTCTATTAATTCAAAATGGCTCATTGATATTGTTCATCAATTAATTTTATTTTCTAAATTAGAATCTCAATTATTGAAATTTATTGAAACTAATGGTGAAAATAGAGAAGATTTTATTACTTTTAATAAATATTTTGAACAAACTGAAAGTAAATTTATTTCTCTTTCTAAAAGATCTCCTGAAAAAGATTTTGGACAAACTCTTATTCAAAATATAAGATATTTAACTATTAATATAAATACAGAAAAAAATTATAAACAATATAATAATATTTTAACATTATCTTTTGACTTTCTTTCAAAATTTGAAAAATTAAAAGAAACATTTTTAAAAATTTCAAAAGAAGAATGTTTTAAATTTCCCATTAAAGTATATCAAGATAATGAAAATGGAAATAATTTTAATAAAACAATTTATAATTTTGAATTACCTCAATGGATTCTTAGAAAAGAATGTTTTACTGTTCCTGAATTATTTTGTGCTTATTTTGAACAAATTATTTTACTTCATTTTCAATATGATAATTTATTTCATACTAAAATTATACCATTTCCTTTTCAAAATAAACTTGATGAAATTTTAGATAATGAAAATAAAATTATTACATTTATTGAAAATATAACTGAAAAAAATAAATTATTTTCTGAATTAAATTTTACATCAATCTCAAAAAAAATAAAAGATGATAAATATATAAAAGAAGTAATTGATAAAAGAAGTAATAGTGATAAAATTTTTTCTTATTATTTTGAGTATAATACAATTTATAAACAAACTATAGAAAAACAAATTAATTATGCACAATTTAAACTACATCAAAGTTTTTTTAAAAATAATGCAATTACCTTTGTTGAAAATTTGTATTTTACTGAAGATAATATTGTTGGAACAACTGAAGATTTTGTATATAAAAGTATATGTGAACAAATTTATAATTTATATTGTCAGCAAATTGCAAATGATTTAATCAATGATAAAATAGAAGAAGAAGTTAAAATTAAAAAAAAAAGAAAAAAAAAACATCATAAGAAAAATAAGAAAAAGAAAGAAGGAGAAAAAAAAGAGGAAAAAATAAAAGATTTATCTAATATTAATAATGAAGATAATAAAATTAATAAAATTGAGGAAATTGAATTAAATTTTGAAGAAAAAAATATAAATGAAGAATTAAATAATAATGAATTAAAGGAAAAGAATAATAAAGAATTTAAAAAAGAAAACTTAAATGAAGAAAAATTAGAAGAAAAAAAAAATGAAGATAATAAAACTGAAAATAATAATGATAAAAAAGACAATAAAGAAAATAATAATATTATTAATAACAATGAAAATATTTTAAATGAAGAAAAAAATATAGATAATAATTTAAATAGTAATTCAAATGGTGGAAAGAATTTATCAAATACAAAAGATTATATCATTATGACAAATCCAAAACCAAAAAAAGAAAAAAAGAAAAAACCTTTTTTCCTTTTTCCAGTCACAAAATCAAAAAAACAAAAAGAAAGTAATAGTGATTCAGAAAAAAATAAAAATGCTCAAATAAAAAAAGATAAAAAAGAAAATGAAGAAATAAAGAAAGATATTAACACTTCAAATATAAATCTAAGTCCAGAAAGAGAGAAAAATATAGAATCATCAACTCAAAAATCTAAAATAGAAACTCAAAATATAAATTCTCCTTCTTTATCAACAAAGCACAATTCATCTTCTAGTAATTCACCAATTTTTCAAAATGAACAAATCGATTTTTCAATTTCATATCATTTTTTTTTTAATAATTTTGTAAATAATAATTTCTTATATAGTAATAATAATTATATACCAAAAATATACCATAAAAATTCTTTTTATCAAAATCATTTAAAAAATCTAATTTCATTATCATCAAGTTCAATTAATAATTTTACAAATGAAATTTTAGAAAATACAAAAAATGTAAATTATCATAAAGAACTTCTTTCTCAATTTAGATTAAAATATATTGAAAAAATTACTTCATTAATAACATCAATTTTAAATAACAATAATTATCAATTTTCTATTTCACAATATGGTTCTTATATTTCAGGTTTATCTATTGAAAATTCTGATGTGGATATAATGATTAAATTATATGATAATAGTTGCATAAATGAAATTATTTCAATTTTAATAAAAGAATTTACAAATGATGAATATAAATCTTTTTTTTCTAAAATAAATCCAATTTATACTGCAAGTGTCCCTGTAATTAAATTAGAATGTGAAATATATGATTCAATTACTGATGATAATATTAAAAATTATTTTATGAATAATTACAGATATAATATTAATGAAATTAAAAAATTAAAATTTGATATTACATTCTTTCAAATTGATGAAAAGGAAAAAAATAATAAACAACCATCTGAAAAAATTCTTGATTTTATTAATGAAAATATAAATTTATATCCAAATATAATTGATATAATTTATATTATGAAAAGATATATTCAAGCAGAAAAATTAAATTTAAGTTTTAAAGGGGGAATTTCTTCATATTCATTATTTTTATTAATTTTAGCATATATTAAATCAAATAAAAATAATTTAAAAATCCCAATTGGAACATTATTAATAGAATTTTTAGTATTTTATTCAAATTTAAACTTTGGTAATCACATTATTAATCCTAAAAATGAAGAAAAAAATCAAATATTTGAAAAATTATCAGAAAAAAATGAGAATTATCTTATGTTTATAAAAGACCCTTTTACAGGATTAAATGTTTCAAAAAGTTCTTTTAGAGTAATTGATATTCAAAAATCTTTTTTAAAAGCAGCAAGTTATATAATAAATAGTTTATATATATATAATAATCCACAATTAGAAAAAAATTTAGAATCTTCATATACTAAAATTTTAAGTGGATTATTATCTAAATAAAAAAATTTATTTTATAAATTTTTTACTCTTATTTATTTTATAATATTTATTAAAATTATTATAATTCAAAATAAAATAATAATCTAAAAAAAATATAAAATAAAATTAAAAAAAAGAAAGAATGAACAACTTATATTATGAGAATCAAGAACAAAATGGTTCTTTTCTTGATGAAAGTAAAATTTCACAAAAAACTAAATGTTCTGCAGAGAGGGAATATAAAGAGTATTTAAATTATTAATTTTATTAGATTAAATAATTTAATAGAAGATATAATAGAAGAAAATGGTAATATTTCAGGATTAAGTTGTTCTAAAGGAGATGGTTCTGTTTCTTTAATTAGTAATCAAGATATATGGAAAGAAAATAAATATGATTCTCAAAATTTTTTTGAAAACTTTGAAAAATTAAAAAAAAATGCTTATAATAAAATACAAAATAAAACAAATGGGAAAAAAAAGGTTCAAAATAAATTAGAAGATTTTGATGATGAAGATATTGATGAACAAGTAACAAATGTTAAAAATTCTCAAATTAAACAAATATCTGAATCTAGTGATATGAGAAATAATTTAAATCAATTTATGATGAATAATAATAATTCTCAAATAATTAACAATAATAACCCAAATGATAATAATAATAACGGAAATAAAAATAATATAAATAACAATATTAATTTAAGTTCAAATATTAAAAATAATACTATAAACAATAATTTAAATAATAATATGAATTCAAATATAAATAATGGAATATATGAGAATATAAATCAAAATTATAATAAATCATATAATTCATTAAATCAAAATACAGTAAAAAAAAATATATCATATGGAAGAGCAAATTCATTGAATAATCAAAATATGATGAATCAAGAATTAAATATGAATTATATGTCAATGTTGTCAAATATGAATGAAATGAATTATCCTAACAACCACAAATATATTCAAAATTTAAATATTCAAAATCAACAAATAAATAAAAATCAAATACCAAATAATCAAAATATAAATTTTAATTATACATTCCCTCAACAAATTTATATTCAAAATTATCAACAAATGTTAAATCAACAAAACTTATATAAAAATAATAGAATAATGGCAAATTTTAATCAAATGAATATAATAAAAAATAATAACCCATCAAATGATAAAAAAATAAAAATTGATGATATAATAATAGGAAAAGAAAAAAGAACAACATTAATGTTAAGAAATATTCCAAATAAATATACATTAAATAATGTAATAGAAGAAATTGATAGATCATTTTGGGGAAAATATGATTATATAAATTTACCAATTGATTATGAAAGAAAATTAAATTTGGGTTATGCTTTTATTAATTTTGTTGATCCAATGCATATTATTTTATTTTATGAAACTTATCATTTAAAAAAATGGAGTAAATATAAAAGTGAAAAAAAAATTGATATGACATATGCTGATAAACAAGGAAAAAAAGATATTAATTGTAAAGATGAACAAACTTATTTTGCAATTGAAGATAAAAGATTTGTATTTAATTCACTTCAACCTAAAATAGAAATTCCTGTTAGTTATTTAAATTTTTTTAAAAAAATTTATCCTAATAGTGTATGTATATTAGAAGATAAAAATGATTTCTATAATGATAAATGTTTTGTTGTGAAACATTTAGGAAAAAAATAAAAATTTGTATTTTTTCTATATATAAATATATTTTCATTATAGGATAATTAAGTATGTGAATTATATAATATTCCAAAATAAAAAAGGAATATTGAGTTTTTTTTTTTAAATTACGAATTAGTATTTATTTATTTTAAATTAAAAATAAACAAATTTGTAGTGACTTTATTTATTATTTAACATATAAAATAAATAATTAAAATGATACATAAAAAAAAATATAATTAAAAAAAAAATAAATAATTATTAAATCAATAACTAAAAATATTAAAGAAATAAAAATGACAACTACCACAAATCCATTCATAACACCAGAAGTGTTAAATAAAGTAGATGTAAACATAAATTCTTCAACATCAAAACAAATGTATTCATTTCCAAAAGGAAATCGTTTTAAAGAATTACGTAAAACATCAGAGACATTATTTTATAATCTTCCATCAACAAAATCTCATCGTTTTGCAGCATTTGGTTTTGGAGGACGTTCTGATTTTACAAGTGGTCTCCTAAAAAATAAAGCACAAGTTTATTATGAAATACCATCAGATTTTAATACTCGTCTTCGTAATGGTCATTCACCACAATATTCATTTGGTAAAGGTAGAGAAGATTGTAAAAGACCAACAAATAATATAGATAAAAATGATCCAGGTCCAGGAGCATATAATGTAAGAAAACCTCTTGGAAGTGATGCTTTAAAATTTTCACTTTTTGGTAGAGGATGGGATAAAATTGATAATTTTAGATTAACAAGAAATTTACCAGGTCCAGGTCATTATAATCAAAAATTAGCAATTAATGGTAGTGGATATTATCCAACTTCTACTTTTGGTAATACACATCAATTAGGTTTTTCTAAATCAGAAAGATTTAAAGTTAAATATAATAAATATCCTGGTCCAGGAACATATGAGAATGATACTATATTTAATAATACTGGATATCATTGTGATAGTAAATGGGGAAGTAATATAGCTAAAACTATGCATGATAGACCTCCTCAATTTTATGCTGCTTATAAAATGAGTACTGAACCTGGTCCTGGTAGTTATGATTTCTTTTCTGATTTTGAAGGATTTCAAAGAGCTGGTAAATTATCATTTGGAAAAAGAGGTAAGAGGAAGAAACATAGTAGAAGTGTTACTGAAAGTAATGTTAGAGAGAGTAAAAGTCAAAAAGGAGAAAAACAAAAGAGGGAAATGAGTGGGATTAAAGAACAGAATGATGAGAATAAGAAAGATGATGATGCTAATGATAATAAAAATGAAAATGATAATAAAAATGAAAATGAAAATGAAAATAATGTTGAAGTAGTAAATTTAGAAAAAGAAAATGAAAATGAAAATGTTGAACATCAAAATGAAAATAATGAAAATAATGAAAATAATAATAATGATGGTATTGAGGCTGCTGATGAAGAAGAAGTTAAAGAAGAAATTAATTAAAATGGAATGAGTTATGATTAAGAATTCTTTTATTATAAAAAAATAATATTTTATCATTTTGAATTATTGTTGATTAAATGATATTAAAGATTTTTTTTTTTATTTACATTTTTAAACAAAATAAATCAATTATTCTAATTATTAAAATGAAAACAATTTAATTTATTCATTTTTTTATTTTAATTTATTATTTTTTTTTTAAATATTCTTCTTAAAAAATATGTTATTTTATTAAATTAAATTTACACTTTATTCTTCTTTTTTTTCTTCTTCAACTTTTACTTCTTCTTTTTTTTCTTCAACATTTTTTTCTTCTTCTTTTTTTTTTTCAACATTTTTTTCTTCTTCTTTTTTTTCATCATTTTTATTTTCTTCATTACTTTTTTCTTCTTCTTTTTTCTCTTCTTCTTTTTTTTCTTCATTACTTTTTTCTTCTTCTTTTTTTTCTTCATTAACTTTATTTTCTTCATTTTTATTTTCTTCATTCACTTTATTTTCTTCATTTTTATTTTCTTCTTCTAATTTATCTTCTTCAGGATTATAAGCATTCATATCAATTTCCCCAGTAATTCCAGTATTAGTATAAATTGCATCAACTAAACTTTTTTCAATTTCATATTTAACAGCAAATTTATCAACAACATGTTTAATAATATTTTTATCCATATTAAATTCTTTCATATTATTAGCATAAGATAATAATTGTGAAAAACCAACATTAGAAATAATTTTTTTCTTTTCCTTTTCATCAATTTCTACATTATCTTTATTAATTTTATTATTTTTCTCAATTTCCTTTTGAGTCATTAAATCAATTATTCCATTCCAAAAATTAATTGATTTCAACCATAAATTATCTTGAATAAATTCAAATAAATAAACTTTTTTATTATTATCATTTTTATCTTCATAATAAAAAGTTTGTCCTAAAATAATACAATTTTTACCTGCTTCATAATCTTTTTCTTTTTCAGCAATATCTAAAATTAAATTTAAAATTTCTTTTAAATTATCAATAATTTCTTTATTTCTAGTATATCTTCCTTTAGTTCTTTGATTACTTAAATTAATTAAAAAAAAATCTCTAAATTTTTTTTCTTTTAATAATTCAAGTAATTTATCTTGTTCACTAAATTTTACATTAGTTTTAAAAAAATTAACCGTCATTTTTCTTAATTCATTTTTTTTTTCTTCATATTCAAAATTAAAATCAGGGAATAAACCAATAAAATTTTGTTTCATTTCTTTAATTACATAATATTTAAAATCATCAGTTTCTTTTATTTCTTTTTGATTAGTTATTGGTTCATATGGAACAAAAATTATTTCTTCATCTGGTTTATTTTCTTTTTTATTTACTTCAACAAATTGATTAATATCTTTTTTAATATCAATTTTTTTTATATTATCTTCTAATTCATGTATATCATTCATTATTGTTTGTAAATCTTTTTTTAATTCAGCTACAAATAACATTAAAATTATTCTTATTTCTTCACCACTTGTTTCATCTCTTTTTTCATAAAATTGTAAAATACTACTTTGTTTTTGATTAAAATCAATTCTTGCTTTATTTGCATTTTGTATTTCTGTAAAATATTTTTGTTCATTTGCTTTTGCTTCATTTATTAATTCATTTTTTTTTTGTTCTAATTTATTTATTACTTCTAAATTTCCAGTTGTTGAATTTATTTCTTTATTTTTTATTAAATTTCTTAATTGATTTTCTGCTGCTAAAGCAGAAGAATGAAAATTTTTTTTTGCTTTTTCAACTAAACCTTTTGAATAAGTATAATTACTTAATGATTTTTTTAATGTATTATATTTTTCTTTTTCATCATAATAAACTGGATCTAATATTGAATCTAATTTTTGAAAAATATAATTTGGCATTGCTTTTTCAAAAGTATCAAAAGCTTCTGATTGTTTTGATATATTATCAATTAAACTAAGTAAAGCATTATTTTGAGTTGCAGTTGTTTCTTCAAATAATTGATATTTTGATTTTACTATATTCATTGTTGTTTTTGAAAAATCAATCAATGCTGATTTATATTTTGTAAACACTGTTTTTAAATTTGATAAATAATTATATTGTCTTCTATATCTTTCATGTAATCCTTCATAAAGATCCCATAAATTATCTTCAAATTTTAATGTTTCTGTTTCTTTTTTTATATTATTTTTTGAAGTTTGATTTTTATCAATTTTATCTTCCATAAAATTTATTTTAATTAATTTGATAATTTGTTTTTAACTAGAATTTTTAAAATTAAAAATTAAAATAATTCAATTATTGAAATTTTATAAATATAATAAAAATAGAAATTTTATTTAAAAATTATAATAATTAAATAATATAATTATATTAATTATCACTACTATAACTAAAATCATGATTTAAAGAATATCCATTATCATTTTCAATAATTTCTCCAGTCATAAAATCTGCATCATCACTAGCAAGAAATAAAATACTATTTACAATATCTTCAGCTTTTAAAACATTTTGATTTAATAAAAACATATTGGAATATTCTTTAATATATTTTTTATTATTTTCCTCAGTAAAAATATCATTAATTCTATGTTTAGTATTAGTAACTCCAGGAGCAACTCCATTAATTCTAACACCAAAAGATGCTAATTCTAAAGCAGAACATTGAATTAATGAATTTATCATTGATTTTGTCATTGAATTTAAAAATCCATAATTAATTGGAATTATACTTTCCATTGATGATATTATTACACAATTTCCTTTTGACATTTTTAAAAATGGAACTGATAAACTTAATATATGCATTGTTGAGCGTACATTTATATTTATCATATCATCAAATGTTTTTATTTCACAATTTGTTATTAAACTTTGATTATATTTACCATGACACATTATTAAAATATCTAATCTACCTTTTAGTTTTTTCATTATTGATGGAAATTGATATGTTATTTTATTTGGATTTTCTAAATCTAAAATTTCATATTTAATATTATTTTTTTGGGAATTTTCATTAAAAATTGAAATGAATGTTTTCTTTAATTTATCTTCATTATGACTTATTAAACACATATTTGCATCTAAATTATATAATGTATTTACTAATACTTTTCCTATTCCTCCTGTTGCTCCTGTTATTAATATGTGTTTATTTTTGAAATAATCTTTATTTTCATTTGTAAAATAATTTATTGATTCCATTTTTTAAAAATTATTTTTGATTTAAATAAATAATATTTTATTTTAATTTTTAAACACAAAAAGAAAA
>JAEEGL012497205.1_pt1 | contig 11422 bp, 7 predicted proteins | sample 9134231 | NCBI WGS metagenome assembly JAEEGL01 (sample SAMN16246548, study PRJNA631951) | gut metagenome | biome: gut microbiome; feature: rumen; material: fiber-attached | host: Bos | place: Iran: Karaj | collected 2018-10
CTCCTTGTCGCTCTCCACGAGGTCGATCTCCTTGATGCCGGGATACTTCACGAGCTCGCGGACGGTCCCTCCGTCGCCGCCGCCCACCACGAGCACGCTTTCCACGCGCGGGTGCACGGCCATCGGCACGTGCGTCATCATCTCGTGGTAGATGTACTCGTCCTTCTCGGTGATCATCAGGTCGCCGTCAAGGACCAGCACCCGTCCGAAGCCGTAGGTATCAAGGATGTCGATCTGCTGTATCTCGCTCTTGTGCGACGCCAGCTGCTTCTTCACCTTTATGGAGAAGTTGACGTCCTCCGTGTGCTTGTCTGTGTACCAAAGTTCCATGGCTGGCGCGCATTATACCAAAGTTAGCACGAGAACGAGAAGTCGATCTCGCGATCGGCCCAGTCGCGCACGTGCCCGTCCCACGAGGCGGGACGATCCTTCCCTTCCTTCACGACGGGGAAGTAGAAGTCGCGGTTGTAGCAGTGCAGGATCGCGCCTGATGAAGTCGTGCGGAACACGCCCCAGCCAACGTCCATGTTGAGTCCGAGCGTGGGGAAACCCATCATGCGGATGACGCGCGTCTTCGTGGCCGAGTAGCCGTTGAAGAGGAAGCCGGTCATCCAGTGGTGGTGGTGTCCGTGCAGGTAACCGACCACTGCGGGCGACTTCGCGCAAAGTGTGTTGATTTTCAGGTCATCGGCCTTGTGGTGCGCGCAGACGAACGTGGGCTTCGTGGCGGCGGCCAACGTCGCCTTCAACCACTCCGTCTGCTCGTTGCCCAGGCCGAGGCCGGTGCAGGCCTGGTAGCTGCCGCGCTTCGTCGGCTCCACGAGCGAGTCTAGCAGGATGAAGTCCGCGTGCGGCGTGTTAACCACGGAGACGAACCGCCCAGGCACCTTCGTCGTCTTGTCGTAGCCGGGGAAGTATTTCAGGAACTCGGCGCGGATGTCGTGGTTGCCCATCGCGTGCGTCACCTTGATGCCCGCGTCCGTGAGCGGCTTCAGCACCTCCGCGGCCACCTCGTAGTCGCCCTTCTCGCCGAACGCGAGCGATATGTCGCCGAGTCCGATGATGTTGGCCGGCGGGTTCGGCATCGCGAGGATCTCAGCCACGAGCTTCTTCGCGGCCGCGGGCATCCACGGATACTCCATCCCCGTGCGGTACTCCTGCTTCCCCCACGGGAGGCCCGTGTGGACGTCCGATATGACGCCAATAGCGTTGGGGTCTAGCGCGCCCTTCGGCGCCGCCTTGGCGGTAGCGCATCCCACCGCTCCCGCAGCCATGCAGCCGGCGATGAACGCGCGGCGCGAGATTCCTGAGTCTGCGTATGTGTTTGTCATTGTCGGGTTTTTGCTCATAGCTCAATGTGTCCTTTCCCTTGCTCTGCGGGCAGTCTACCAAATCCACTCCACGCTGGCAAGACCAGGATGCAACAGGCAATTCACAAGGGCGGATCGACCTACTTGACAGGCAAAGGCCTCAAGCCGCCAGAATGTGCTATAATTTCCACAACGCAAGGAGGCGACATGGCACGCAAGAGAAACCAGCTGAGAAAGATCGAGATAATCCGCGACTTCACAAAGTACGCCGCAGGGTCGGTGTTGATCAAGTGGGGCGAAACATGGGTGCTCTGCACCGCCTCCGTGAGCGACAAGGTGCCGTCGTTCCTGCGCGACACGGGCAAGGGCTGGGTGACGGCCGAGTATTCCATGCTCCCCGGCAGCACCATCGAGCGCAAGGAGCGCGACATCAAGAAGCTCAAGCCCGACGCGCGCGGCTCAGAGATCGCGCGCCTCGTCGGGCGCTCGCTCCGCGCCGCAGTGGATTTGGAGAAGCTCGGCGAGCGCCTCATCACCATCGACTGCGACGTCCTCCAAGCGGACGGCGGCACGCGTTGCGCCTCCATCACGGGGGGAATGGTGGCGCTCCGCGACGCCATCGGCAAGCTCGTCCGGGACGGTCTGCTCGCAGAAAACCCCATCCGCCACACGGTTGCCGCCGTCTCCGTGGGCATCTGCGGCGGCATCCCCACGCTCGACCTCGACTATGCGCTCGACTCGCACGCCGACGTGGACCTCAACGTGGTCATGACGGATGACGGCCGCTACGTCGAGCTGCAGGGCACCGCCGAGCGCGAACCGTTCACCGAGGATGACCTCTCGGCGCTCCGCGCCCTCGCGCGCAGCGGCCTCAAGAAGATATTTGCGATCCAGAAGTCCGCGCGCTAGACGCGCTGCGCGGCCTCAAGCGTGTTCCAGAGTAGCATCGTGATCGTCATCGGCCCGACGCCGCCTGGCACGGGCGTGATGGCGGACGCCACCGCAGCGCAGGACTCGAAGTCCGCATCGCCGCAAAGGCGGTATCCCTTCGGCTTCGTCGCGTCAGGCACGCGGTTCACGCCAACGTCGATCACCACCGCGCCGGGCTTTAGCATGTCGCCAGTAAGCGTGTTCGGCCGCCCCGCCGCCACCACCACCACGTCGGCTGTCCGCGTGTAGGCGGCGACGTCTGGCGTGCCGGTGTGGCAGAGCGTCACGGTGGCGTTCGCGTGCGCACCCTTCCGCGCGAGCAACGCGGCCACGGGCTTGCCGACGATATTCGAGCGCCCGATCACGACGGCGTGCTTGCCGGAGACGTCCATGCCCGCCGTCTCTATCAGCTTGATGATGCCGTGCGGCGTGCAAGGGAGGAAACATTCGTCGCCAATGAGCATCTTGCCTACGTTCACGGGCGTGAAGCCGTCAACGTCCTTCTCGGGCGCGATCGCATCGATCACCTTCTTCTCGGAAATGCCCTTTGGGAGCGGCAGCTGCACGAGGATGCCGTGGATGGCGGAATCGGCCCCCAGCGCCCGCACCTGCGCCAGCACCTCATCCTCGGATACGTCCGCCGGCAGGCGGATCTCGCGCGAGTACATGCCGGCCTCGCGAGCGGCCTTCTCCTTGGCGGTCACATAGCTCACGCTCGCTGGGTTCTCTCCCACGAGAACCACCGCCAGCCCCGGCGTAACGCCGCGTTCGGCCTTCAGCGCCGCCACTGCGGCGGCTATCTCCGCCCGCGTCTCGGCGGCCAACTTCTTCCCATCTATTATTGTTGCGCTCATGTGGAAGGTATTATATCAAATCCCCGGCGCGTCAACGCCGGCGGAACGAGGAAAGCAGCATCAAGACGGCGAACGTCAGGATCAGCGCGCCGGTCCAGTTGCCGAACCGCAGCCAGCCGTCCCGGTCAAGTCCGGTCACCACCACATTCCCGGGAGTGCGCACGGCGTTGAGCGTGTCGAGCCCGGCCAGCCACGCCACAGAGTTGAGGAAGAAGTCGCGGTTGGCGTTTCCTCTTGCGGCGAGCGCGCCGTTTGCAACGAAAGTGCCGTCGCTTATGACGACGATGCGCGTGGGGCGCAGCACAAGATCCGCAGCCTTGATGCCGCCGCGTTCGAGCGCCACGGCCAGCGTAAGCGGCCCGCGCGGTTCAGACGTCGGGTCGAACGTCCAAGGACGCGCCGCGACATCCGTCTCACCCCACGCGGCCTCGTCCGTCCTGGCAAGGGCGGCGTATTCCGCCTGGTCGTGCCCGTCCACCGGAACTAGCGGCGCGGCACCCTCGAATAACACGGTGCTGCCCTTCAGGGGAGCCGTGATCCGATGGTCCGCGAAGTCCGTCACAACCACGTCTCTGCCGGAAAGCGTGCGCGTTGACACGACGGCAAACGGCAGCATCTTGACGCCCCACTCCGCCAGCAAGGAGTTGACGCCCGCGTTAGGGACGCCTGTGGCCAGCACCAGCATGCGCCCGCCAGCCTTGAGATATCCTTCCAGGCGCATCAGCTCCACGCGCGAGAATGGTTCCCGCGCGGCGGACACGACTACGGCTGCGCAGTCGGACGGGACCGACGGCGACGACGCCAGATCGAGCGTTCTAAGCCTGTAACCCTCGCGACGCAGCTCGCGCGAGATGTCGCTCATGCCTGTGGCGGCGTCATAGGAGTCGGGAGCGATCTCTCCGTGACCGACCGTCCAATAGACGGTTTCGTGCAGCACCGGACGCGCCAAGTTCTGCAGGGCGCTAGCACACACCTTCTCGCCCACGAACACGCCCCCTTCCGTCACGCGGAGTTCCCCGTTCGTCGCGGAGAAGAGCGCCGCCACCGGCACCTCCTGTCGCCGCCGCCCGCGCCTGAATACGATCGACCCCTCGGCAGTCCCTTCCCGCGCGAGGCGCGCGGCGTCGCCTACGTTCCATCGCGGATCCACCCAACCCACGTTCAGGCGTGTTCCTCCAACCATCCGCGCCGCCGCCGAGAGGCCTCGCACGAGCCGGGCAACGGCGCGGCGCTCCGGCGCCTTCTCAGCCAGGAAGCACGTCACGTCCACGTCCCCCTGGGTCTCGGCGAGAATCTGCCGGGTGCGAGCGGACACCTCGGAATCCGCCGAACGGAACGATATCTCGAACGGCACGTCCAGCCGCATTGCGATCGCGATGACTCCGCAAGAGAACACTGCCGCAAGAACCACCACCCACGCGGTAGAGAAGCGGTACAGGCGCGCGGCCCTCCCGCGCACCCGTGCCATCGCCACGGCCTTCGTGGCCGTAAATATGCCGAAGCACGTCAGCACGATGTAGAAGGCCACGGTCGCCGTGCTGAAGAGGCCGGTTGAAAGGTCGACCACATGCGCGTCGAACGGCATCTCCGCAAAGCGGGCGCGCAGCACGGGGAACCATGCGACGCCAGCCTGGAACACGGCGTGCGGCAACGCCAGCACCAGCACGAGCGTCGAGACGGCGGCGACGGCCGCGTTCCGGCAGAAGGCGCTCGCGCAGAGGCCAAACGCGCACCACGTCGCAGACTGGAGCAGTAGCGCCGCGAAGGCAGGCATGAACGCGACGAGCGAGAGATGCTCGGACAAGGCAGGCGCACAGAGCGGCAGGACGAGAAGCGGCACCATCAAGTACGCCGCAAGCGCTACAGAAACCAGCGCGACAGCGCCCAGGAATTTCCCGATGACAATGTCCCGCTCGCGGACCGGCGACGCCAGCGTCAGCTCCAACCGACCGTCCGCCCGCTCGTCCGCCACAAGCCGCATCGTCACCAGCGCCGCCATCACTGGCAGGAACGGCACCGCCGCGAGTGCCCACAGCGCCGCCACGGGCGTAGACCCTCCGTCGCCGCGCATGAGCGCGCGCAGAAAGAAGCCGCACGACAGGATCAGGAACGCCAGCACTCCCGCCAGGGCCGACCAGGAAGTCCGTAGCCGTCCTAGCGTCCGGACGAACGTGACGCGCATCGTCCTCATTTCGCCCCCCCTCTTCCCTTCTTCTCCGCCGACGGCAGGAGAAGCGTCTTCACGCCTGCCGCAGTCTTCGCTCCAAGCATCCGCCCGTCCTTCAGGACGAGGAACTTGTTCGCATGCGACTCTAGCTCATCCAGCTCGTGGCCGGACACCACTACGGACGCGAACGTGGCGACCGACGCGAGGATGCGACCGAGCGAGGCGCGCGTAACGGCGTCAAGTCCTGCCAGCAGATCATCCAGCAGGAGAAATCGTGGACGCAGCAGCAGGGCGTCCGCCAGCGCCACGCGCTTGCGCTGCCCGAAGGACAAGCGCCCTACAAGACCGTCAGTCTGCGCCGACAATCCACAGAGCGAGATCGCCTCCTGGACACGATGGCGAATTTTCTTCGCCATCTCCCCCCTAAGCCGAGCGCGGTAAGTGAGATATTGCTTAACCGTCATGTCAGGCTCAACCGGACAGTTCTCGGGCAAGTAACCCATCACGCGACGATAGCGCATCGAATGCGCAAACGTATCGGTTCCGTCGGCCTTCACAGTGCCGGACGTAGGCAGTATCACGCCGGCAAGGATCTTCATAAGCGTCGTCTTGCCCGCGCCATTCGCGCCCACTAGCGCAGCAACCTCGCCCGGCGCGACGGAAAACGTCACGCCGTCGAGGAGCGGAGCCTTGCCCCAGGAGAACGAAATGTCTTGGACCTCAAGCATTGGGTGATTATTTTACCACATCTTCCGCCACCTGTCAGTCGGCAGCGGCCACTTGTCCTTTGACTCCCGCTACTTGTCCTCCGTCAGGACGACGCGGTCGATCATGAGGTTCGGTCCGGTCAGCGTCTCGCATGAAAACTCGATCTTGCCGTCGAGCGCGTCCTCGCGCATGATCGGCAGCTTCGCCCACCAGGCGCAGTCCTTCTCGTCCTGATGCACGGGAATCGCAAAGGACCGCCCCTCGCATGTGCCGCGTCCGGTGCGGCCGCAACGGTTGGGATCGCGGAAGCGCACCCACAGCGTTCCATTGACTGGCTTCGTGCCGGTCAGCGTGACCGTGAGGCTCTGTCCGTGCCAGAACGATCCCGAGCTGTCGCGCCATGCCCCCCAGCGCCGCTTGCCGGAGACGACGTATCCGCCCTCCTTCCGCTCCGCCCAGTCGAGCGACGGCTTCCATGCGACGCTCCTCTCGGCGGCGTCGACTTCCACGGCCGCCGCGATGTAGACTGGCGCGTCGGCGAATTGCGCTGGGCGCTGCTTCGCCGCCGACGCCTGAGGCGCGAACTTTTCACGCAACCACTGCATGTCCACCGCCGTCTTCGGGTCGAACTGGTCTGTCGCCATGTACGAAAGCACGCTCTCGCGCAATGCGCGCACCTCGGGCAGGGTTTTGTCGGCGAGATTCAGTCCGCACACCATGAGCCGCCCGGCGCCGACCTTCAGCTCGAACAGCGTTCCCATGAACGTGGAGTAGTGCAGGTCGGAAACGGGCATGACGATCGGCTCGTAATCATCCGGCAATCCCTCAAGGCCATGCTTCACGCCATCCTCCACGAGGTTGTACCACTGCCAGTCGGCCCAACCCTCAGTGGGGAATCCGCGAAGCGCGGGATGGTCGCTCCGCACCAGATATCCGAGCGACGACAGGTCCGCGTTGGCGCGCTTGAAATGCCCCGTCGACCAGTAGACGGGCTTGAAATGCGCCTTGGCATATCTCGCGCTTTTGCCGGTGTAGAGAACCTTCCCGCCGCGCGCGAGCGCTGCCACCATTTCCTCGAAAGAGGAGGTTTCGAGGATAGAAGCCGTTTGCGGCGGTCGCGGGGCGACCGCCCTACCGAACACCCAGAACGGCCAGAAGTTCGAACCGAAGCGGAGCAGATGCTTCTTTCCTGCCATGTCTGCAGTGAGCGGAAGCGACATTTCGCCAACAACGCCCACGTCGCCGGGGTTGATCGTTTTCGCGAGGCGGAATGTGTTCACACGGTAGGGCGGTCGCCCCGCGACCGCCGCCTCAAACTCCGTGCCTGCGGGAATCGGCTTTTCCGTGACGTTGCGCACGACGAGCGTCGCCTGATAAGTCTCGCCGACGCTCCACGTGTATTTCTTGAACCTCGCAAGATGAGGAAAGGAGTTGAAGATGTCCTTAAACGGCGGCAGCCCGCGCACGGACGGTTTGAGGTCGTAGAAGCTGTCGCGCCAGCCGACCATAGCCTCGAACTGCCCGGTGAAGTCCTGCGCGCTCAGGAGCTGCAGTCCCGCGCACGAGGGCGTGCGCATGAAGCTCTCCACCTCGTCCTTGTACATGAGGCGGTTGAGGTTCGCGGACGCCATGCTAAAACGCGGCCAGAAGCGCTCCGTCCCCGCCTTCTTCGCCACGTCGCGGTAGTGTTCGAGGTTGTACGGACGCAACACGCCCGTGTAGCGCGCAAGCTCATGGGCCCAGTCCACGTAGATGGGCCACTGCCCGATCTCGTGCGCCACGGTGGGAAGTCGGGTTTTTCCATAGACGTCCTCGTAGTCCCAGTCCGTGCTGGCGTTGAACCGTCCGCGCACCATTCCCACGTCGGGATACCGGTGCGTCGGCATGAAATCATCGGCGGGCGAGATGTCGCGGGCCGTGGACGCCACGTAAAGCCGCTGGGGATCGAACGCCTTGCACGCGTTCATCCAGTCGCCCATGACCTTGAAGTCGCACCCGCCCAGCTCGTTGCCGATGCCGAGCGCGATGAACGAGGGAGAGTTCCCGCGCATCTCCAGGATCGCGCGCAGCTCGCGCTGCACGAACGCGTCGATCGGCTTGCCGAAGCCAAGGGAGGCGGGGGAACCGTCTTTCATCCACCTGTCCACCCAGATGCCGGCCTCCACCACGAACATCATGCCCATCTCGTCCGCCGCGTCGAACGCGGCCTTGGGCGGCGTCCAAGAATGGAAGCGGATCGTGTTGATGCCGTCCTCGTCGCGGAGCTTGCGGAACGTCTCGCGCCACCACGTCACGTCGCAGGCGGGCGCGCCGGTGAGCGGGAAGTGGCAGCAGTCCAGGTTGCCGCGCATGAACCACTTCATGCCGTTGATCCAAATCGCGCGGTCGTGCGCCGCCACGCTGCGGAAACCGAAGCGGATTTCATGCGTGAAGTCGGTGGCCGCGTCGCGCAAGGTCAGCGCGTAGAGGTTGGGATGGTGCTCCGACCACGCCTCCGGCTCATACCCGAGTTCCAGTTCTACGAGAATAAATCCCTTGCGGTACGGCGAAGGCTTGACGGATGCGATGTCGAGGTTCACAGCAGGATTTGTGCATCCATGCCGACGCAAGGCGAACGCAACGTTCCCTGTTCCCCTTTTCCCGTTCCCCATTCCCCGTTCCCCGTTCCCCATTTCCGGCACCTCCACCAGCAGCCGCCCGTTCGCGGGCCAGGACGCGAACACGCGCGCCTGGCGCAGCGGGATGTGCCGGCGCAGCGCGATCTCGCCCACCACGCCGTGCCACACGCTCTGCATCACGGGACCGTAGCTGTGCGCCCATTCGGAGAAGTTGTAGCGGTTGGAGTTGTCGAGCGTCAGACGAATGACGTGCCGCCCGGCCTTGAGCCGCGGGATCGGATGGACGTGCGCGACGGCGAGCGAATCGCAAGTTCCGACCGCCTTGCCGTCAATCGACACCTCAGAGTATCCCATCACGCGCTCCAGCACCAGTTCCAGCGGGTGGCGCGCCTCCTCTTCCGTCAGGTCAAAGGTGCGTTCGTACACGGCCTTGCCGCGATACTGCCACTCGCGCGTGAGCGCGCCCTTCGATCGCTTGTCGGCGTTGTTTTCCCAATCAGCGGCGGTCATGTGCCGGCCGAACTTCGCGTCCGCCAGCGTGCCGGGCAGCCGCACCTCGCCGGTCAGCCCCTCGCCCGTGACGCGCCACGTCCCGGACAGGTCCTTCACCGAATCCGCCGCCGCTAGCGATGCCATCATTACCACAAAAACAAATTGCCATTTGTGATTTGTGAACAGTCGTGTCAATTGCCATTTGTGAACATTCATCATTATTATCCTTTCAATTCAATTCCTTGCCTTTGGTCTCCTTCAGGCAACATGCGATGACGGCGAAGCCGACAACGCAGATCGCCGCGTACAGCCCGAACGTACCCGCCGCGCCGAAGGCAACATTGATCGGCTTGAACGTGAGCGTGAGCCCGAAGCACGAAATCCAGAGCGACGCCACGGCAACCGACATCGCCGTGCCGCGCACGCGATCCGGGAATATCTCGCTCAGCACCACCCACGTGATCGGCGCGAGCGTCATCGCATAGCACGCGATCGCCGCAAGCACCACGGCGAGAACCGCCACGCCCTTAACCTCGAAGTGATAGCAGCAACCGAGGATCGCGTAGAGGACGGCAAGCCCGCCTGCGCCCAGCAGCATCAGCGGACGCCGTCCCCACCGATCCACCAGGCACATCGCCACGACCGTGAAAACGCAGTTGACGACGCCAGTGATCACCTGGTTGAACATCACGCCGGAGACGTCGTAGCCCGCTGCCCTGAAGATTTCCTCCGCGTAGTTGAACACCACGTTGATCCCGCACCACTGCTGGAACGCCGCTAGGAACACGCCGAGCGCAAGTACAGACCATACGGGAGGGACGCGCTCCTGCATGACTGCGACCGCCGCCTTCGCCTTCCGCCACCTAGGGCTTTCCGGAATGAAGAACGCCAGCACAAGGAATAGCGCGGCAGGCACGGTCTCAGCGCCGAACATGACGCGCCATGATATCTCCGGCGCGGCAACGCGGAACACCGCGTAGTTGGCAAGCTGCGCGAAGATGATGCCAAGCACGATGGTCATCTGGTTGAGCGAGACAAGCCTCCCGCGCATTTCCGGCGGCGAGACCTCCGCGATGTAGACGGGCGAGACGTTCGAGGCGAGCCCTATCCCGACGCCGCCGAGGATCCGCGCGGCAACGAACGACCAATAGCCTGTGGCGAAAGCGGTCCAGAGCGCGCTCACGGTGAAGAACACCGCCGAGAGAATCAACGACGGCTTGCGTCCGAAGCGGTCCGGCAGCCAACCAAGCCCGACGGCGCCACCGATGCATCCCAGCACGGCCGAGCTCATCGCGAACCCGGCCTCCCACGCCTTCGACGGATCGGCGAGCCCGAAATACGGCTCGTAGAACGGTTTCGCGCCGCCGATCACCACCCAGTCGTAGCCGAAGAGCAGTCCGCCCATCGCCGCCACCAGGCACACCAGCAGGAGTCTCGCCCTAGACATCGCGAAGCCCTTTCTCCGCAAGCGCAGCGAGATTCCTCATCCGCTCGTTCTTCACTTCCTCGAGGTCGTCGTCAAAGATCAGCAGCAGGGGAAGCGATGTGGCGAAGTAGTCGATCTTGAACGGCGTCGCCAGCCCCTTCTCGGCAAACGCCTTCATGCCCGCGAACAACGCCTTGGCCTCTGCGGTGCGTCCCAGTTCCTTCAAGGCGAGCCCGCGCCAGTAGGAAAGCTCGGAGTAGTCGGTCACGGACATCGACTGAAAATCGCCCGCCTCCTCGGCGGCCGCCGTGAAAGCGGCCTTCGCCTCTTCCTCGCGGCCGAGTCCGCGCAGGGCAAGACCCTTCAGGTAGTTCACGTCCGCTTTCGCCTGAAGAAGGTGGTACGCCTCGCCGAGGTTCGCCGGCGTATCAAGGGCCTTCTCGGCATGTTCGAGAGCTGTCTGGCATTTGCGGTCACGCAGGACGCGTGACCCTACCGGCGCGTTAGTTTGGTAGGGGCGCGCGTCCCGCGCGCCCGCAATCGCCATGAACCCCAGCTCCAAATGCGCGCGCGTATACTGCGCCAGCACCTTCCCCTCGCCGCCCTCCCACGGATGGAACCGGCGGGAGGCGAGCACCTTGAGCGCGTCTTCGTGACGCCCTACGTCGTTCAGGCATGTCACATACTGCACCGAGGCGTCATCGCGCGAGAGGACAAGCGGAAGTCGGCTTTCAAGAAACGCCAGACGTTCCGACGCCGACACCTTGCACTTCTCGCGGAGCTGGTCGTACTCCGCGACGAGACGCGCGTCCGCCCCGTCGGCTTCCATCGCCTTAAGGTAAGCCGCCTGCGCCGACTCGCCGTCGCGGCGTACGTTCCAAAGAGCCATGCCGAGGTTGCGCCATGACGTCGGGAAC
>JAEEGL013404474.1_pt1 | contig 11422 bp, 8 predicted proteins | sample 9134231 | NCBI WGS metagenome assembly JAEEGL01 (sample SAMN16246548, study PRJNA631951) | gut metagenome | biome: gut microbiome; feature: rumen; material: fiber-attached | host: Bos | place: Iran: Karaj | collected 2018-10
CAAGACCGCCGAGTTTTAATGGCTCTGCCCGAAATAGAACGTCATCCGTTGCGCCCCTTCCTGCCCGAAGGGGCGCGACTGCTGATGCTCGGCAGCTTCCCGCCGCCGAAACGGCGCTGGGCCATGGACTTTTTCTATCCCAACCGCAGCAATATGATGTGGGAAATCTTCGGGATGGTATTCTATGGCGACTCGCAGCGGCTGGTGGATGCGGAAAACAAGACCTTTCGACTAGAAGACATCAAAGCGCTGCTGGAGGAGCGTGGAATAGCAATATTCGACACCGCCTGCGCCGTGCGCCGCCTGAGCGGCAACGCCTCCGACAAAGACCTTGAGATTGTCGAGAAGACCGACATCCCGGCTCTGCTCTCGCAGATTCCCCTCTGCCACGATATCGTCTGCACCGGGCAGAAGAGTTTCTCCGTCTTGACCGAGGATTACGGCGTTCCTGTTCCCCAGATGGGCAGCTATCGAGAATTCTCTTTAAGCTGCTCCCCTAAGATAGGGGAGCTGTCCGAAGGACTGAGGGGTATGAGACTCTGGCGCATGCCCTCCTCCTCCCGCGCCTACCCCATGAAACTGGAGGAGAAGGCCGCCTACTACCGAGAAATGATGAAAAACATTGGTCTTGTATGACCCGTCTGCTGCTTTATTAAAAAAGATTTACCGACATGATAATAGATTTCAACGAAATTCAAGAGGTGGCCAACCCGCAGTTCAAGGGCGGGGAAGGCAACACGATGTTCCGCACCTATAACGACGGACAAAACAAAATTATGCGCGGGCGGCTGGAGCCCGGCTGCTCCATCGGATACCACAGCCATGAGACTAACAGCGAGATTATCTATATTCTCAGCGGCGAGGCACGATGCCTATTTGACGATGGCGAAGAACGTCTTGCCCCCGGCCAGTGCCACTACTGCCCCAAGGGGCACAGCCATTCTCTCATCAACGCCAGCGCCACAGAGGCTCTTACTTTTTTCGCCGTAGTACCGGAATTGATGTCAAAATAACCCACCGAGCGCAAATTGATTCATCCTTCGGGGTGCAATTTTAATTTTTCAATAATCGATTTGTCGGCGGGGAGCCAGCGGACGGTGTCGAGTTCAGCGGGGGAGAGCCAGCGGGCGGCTTCATGCTCGTTGAGGTGGAGGGCGTCGGTGAGCAGCGAGCAAAGGTAGCAGTGCATAGTGAGGTGGAACTTGGGGTAGTCGTACTCCACGGTGCAGAAGAACTCATCGACGCTGATTTCCGTCGACAACTCCTCGCGGATTTCCCTACGCAGCGCCTCCTCGGGTGTCTCGCCAGCCTCTATCTTGCCTCCAGGGAACTCCCACCAATCTTTCCACTCGCCATATCCACGCTGCGTGGCAAAAATGCGTTCCTCCTTGCGGATAATGGCCGCTACCACCTCAATCTCTTTCAATCCCATAGTTCCCACTTAACTCTTAACTTTTAATTCTTAACTCTTCACTCCAGGAAATGAAATTTCCTTGCGGTAGCCCATACCGGTGAGATAGCAGATTTGTCGGCCGTCTTGATTGGTGACCCGTACCTCGACAAAGGGAATCCTGCGGTGGTCATTGATGCTGACGGCTTCGGCGCGCAGACGGTCACCCTCTACGGCGCTCGAGAGGAACATCACATTGCTGCTGATGCCGAGAGTGAGATTGCCCTGATGATTCATCAACGCCGCCATCGCGAGGTCGGCCAGCGTGAACAACGCCCCACCCTGGCACACGCCCCCGGCGTTCAGGTGCTCCTTAGCAACGGTCATCTCTGCCACCGCATGTGTCGCGTCCCCCTCCGTAATCTGGCATCCCACATTCGCCGCAAAGCGGTCGGTAGTGTTCAGTATGTCCTTTATATTCATTGGTTGTTCCATAGTCGCTTTGTGAACTACACGTCGAAGAATCCCAACTGGCTGATGGCGGTGAGCATACGGCCGACATAGACGCTGTCAGGTTCTGTCCAGCGGAAGCCGAGACGGAGGAGGACCTGTGAGGTGTATTCGTTGCTGGGGGGCACTATACGGCCGCCAATGTTCTCATAGGCGAGCAGGCCGGTGAGCAGGGGTGCTTTCTTGGGGTCGGCAGAGGCCTGCTGCATGATGGCGGCAAACTCGTCGGTCTCAACAAAGCGCAGGTCGGTGCCAATCTTCCGTAGCCCGTTCAGCACGTCGCCCAGAAGGCGCGTATGGGTGTTGTAGGGGTGGAAGAGGGTGCATTGGTCGGGCGTATGAGCCAGGAGGACGATGGCACGGGCGGTCTCGTCGATGGGGGAGAACTCCGTCGGTTGGTCGTACTGCTCGTAGGGGCAGCAGCCCAGCATGTTGAAGATCTTGATGCGCCCCATGTAACTGTTGGTAGAGAAGTTGACCTGGAACTCTCCGTCACTGCTACGGGCCGCCAGATTGCCGACACGCATAATCTTCGCCCGCAAGCCTTTGTGCGCGACTGCATCGAGGACGAGGCGGTCGGCGAGGAACTTGGAGTGCATGTACTGGTTGCCCAGTTTTTGTCCGAAGTAGAGCGACTGCTCATTCAGTACCGGCACCCTTTCATTGTCGCCAATCCATATGCCGCCGGTCGAGGTGGTGGAGACATGGACGAGTGCTGCACCCGTTGCCAGACAGAAGTCGACGCATTGTTTGGCACCTCCGATATTCACATCTTCAATGTCGGTGCCTTTGGAGAAGTGCTTAACGTTGGCAGCGCAGTTGAAGACGGTGTTAATTGCGTTATTGTGGCATTGCGTTATTGCGTTAGTGAAGTCGCTCGTGACATCGCCATTGACGACGAAGAGGCGGGTGCCGAAGAGGTCGTCGAAGCGGCGGCTGAAATAGTAGAACAGGAGGTTGCGCAGACGTCGTTCGGCATCACTCTGGTCTTTGCCTCGCACAAGACAGGTGATGGTTTCGGCTTCCGAGTCGATGAGCTCGCGCAAAACATGGATACCAAGAAAACCTGTCGCTCCTGTAAGCAGCACATTTCCAAGGGAGTTCGCTCGACAGTCAGATTGAATATTGGTATCAAGGATGTTCTTCTGCAGGAGATTGTCAATGTCGGTATAGTCAAAGCTGGAGACCTCAACATCAATATCCTCTGACGCTCCTAAATCGGCGGATTTGCCCATAAGATGTTTCACCAGTTGTCGGGGTGTGGGATTGGCGAAGATGTCGCCATAAGCGATGTGGACTCCCGCCTTGTCGGCTTCGATGATGACGCGCGTCACCATGAGCGATGTGCCGCCCAGCTCGAAGAAGTTGTCCGTCGCACCAATCCGCTCCATTGAAAGGATATCGCTGAAAATATTGCAGAACTGCCGCTCGAGGTCGTTGGCGGGCTCCACATATTCGCGGTCGTCGGCCCGCATCACTGGGGCTGGCAGTGCCTTGCGGTTCACCTTCTGGTTTTGGTTCAGCGGTATCGCCTCTATCTGCATCGTCGCCGCAGGAATCATGTACGACGGCTTCCTCTCCCCTATAAAAGCGTTCAGTGCCTTGATTTCGATCTTCTCGTCGCTGACAATGTAGGCCGTTATGTACTTGCCGCCATTTTCGTAGTCAAAGGCCTGCACCGTGACATCCTTGATACCCGGGAACTGGCGAATGACGGACTCAACCTCCTTCAACTCGATGCGGAAGCCACGAATCTTCACCTGACTATCCTTACGACCCACAAACTGGATATTGCCGTCCGCCAGATAGCGCACAATGTCGCCCGTGCGATACACTCGCCCATATTGAGAGTTGGGTTGTTTTAAGAAAGGATTGGGTATATAGACTTCGGACGTTTTCTCAGGACGGTTAAGGTAACCACGGCTCACGTTCGGCCCACTGATCCACAGTTCGCCCAGCGCACCCTGCGGCAAGCGGTTCCCCTCTTTGTCCACAATGTATAGTCGATTATTGTCCAATGGTTTACCAATGGGAATATCCTTCAGCTCTTGGTCAACCTCATATTCCGTAATCAGGATTGTGCCCTCCGTGGGACCATAACCATTGTGCAGCTTGAAATGGGTGGGTGGCACCAGTGAAGCCAGCTTCTCCCCGGCCGTAATCAGGTGCAACAGGGAGTGGTTCTCAAAATTCGTCGCAAACTGGTAGCCAACCTGCGTCGTCATAAACGAGTGCGTGATATGGTTGGTCTCGAAATAGGTGTTCACCTCCGGCAGATTCAGCCTGATGTCGTCACCAATCACATAGACGCAGGCACCGCACGTAAGCGCGGGATACATGTCCATCATGCAACAGTCGAAGCCATAGCTGGCGTAGCACGAAACACGGTGTTCAGCCTTGAGGCCGAAACGACGCTGATACCAATGGCAGAACGCCACCAGGTTCCCATGCTCCAGTTGGCATCCTTTCGGCGTCCCCGTTGAACCAGACGTGTACAGCAATACGAACAAATTATTCGGCTCAATCTCGGGTAATTTCTCATTCCTCAATTCTAACTTTTCAATTTCTTTCGTCAGCAGCACCTCACCTTTGTATTCGTTCACCATCTCACACAGTGATTCATCGGCGATAAGCATCTTCGCAGCCGCATCCTGTATCATGAAATTCAAACGCTCGGCAGGATAGCTCGGGTCCAGAGGTTGGTAGGCGCAACCCGCCTTCAATACGCCGAGGGCAGCAATGGGCATCCACTCGCAGCGCGGAATGAGGATAGAAACCACATCCTCCCTACCCAAGCCTTTTGCCGCCAGCATCGTCGCAATGCGTTCAGTGATATCATCCACTTGAGCGTAGGTGTATCTCTTCTCGTGATACACCACCGCCATGTTGTCGGGTGTCAGTCTCGCCTGTCTGCGAAACAGCGAGACAATCGTTTGCGTGTCGTCGTACGACACATCCGTCTCGTTGAAACTGTCCAACAGCGACACCTGGTCATTATCGAGCAGCGACACCGAGCGCAGAGAAGCCTTCATATCAGCTGCAAAAGCACTGATAACATTGCTCACGGACCTTGCCAGCGATTGCATCAATGCCTCACTGTAACGGCCGTTGTCATACTCGATTGCAACACTTGGCTTTCCATCCACCTCCGCGATATAGAAGGCAATCTTGAATTTCGGCACATTAAGTTCCATGTTCTCAATCATCACCGCCTGATCCTTCACCTTGTATTGGGAGATTACACCAAGCTGGTAGGCGAAGAGGATTTCTGCCGTTAAGTCATAGTCGGCGGCGATTTGCGCAAAGGGATAGTTCTCGTGCGTGAGAGTTTGCTCGAACTTCTCGCCGGTTTCATGGACAAACTCCAGCACCGTTCTCTCGTCAATCTTGCATCTCAGTGCCAGCGTGTTGACCATCATGCCCATCGTGTTCGCCATCTTGAGGTTGCTGCGGCCGTTAGAGATGGTGGTGATGCAGAGGTCTTCCAAGGAAGCAAAACGGGAGAGCGAATAGAAAACAGCGGCGAGTGTCACACCGGCAGGTGTTACCTCGGCACATTGCGCCAGTTGTTTGGCGGCATCTAGGTCCATCGGTGCGTAGACTTGACCTATCACGCCGTCGAAGGGATTAGTCATATCTGAGGGCAAAAGCGTGCTACCCTCTACATCGGCCAGTTGAGAGTGGAAGAAATCCCTGGCAGCAGCATATTCCTTGCCGTCCTTTGCTGTCTGTTCTTCGGCGACAAACTGCGCGTATGAGCAGAGCTCTGGTTCGATTGTTCCACCGTCAAGCAACGTGCAAATTTCGTTGAAGAACACATCGTATGACGCGCCGTCGCACACCAGGTGATGCATGTCGCAGTAGAGGTACAAAGCCTCTTCGGTGCGGACGATAGCAAAGCGGCAGAGGAGGTCTTTGCCGAGATTGAAGGGGCGGACAAATTCGGCACGGAAGGCATCCAACTCAGATTCCTTCAACTCTAAACTTTCAACTTTCAACTCTAAACTCTCATCCGCCACCTGCACCACACCGGTCTCACCCGTCTCAAAATGCACGAACAGCTGGGGATGGTTGTCCACCACCTGCAACAACGCCTCGCGCAGCATCTCCTCGCCAATCTCCTTCGCGAAACGGGCACGCATCGGAATGTTGTAGAGCGTCGATGCCGGGTTTTTCATGCACTCGAAATAGACACCGGTTTGGGCGTGAGACAAGGGGAAGGGAGCGGCTTCATTCAGTTCCTTATGGTCGTTAAAGTCCTTAGTTTCGTTAAGGTCGCCAGACAAAAGCGAGTGCAAAATTTCGTTCTCAATGGTCTGTATGTTGGCGCCTTTAAGTAGCAGTTTGGTGTCTAGCTGCACCCCATAGCGCTTAAAGACTTGTGTGCCGAGTTTGATGGCGGAGATAGATGAGAGACCCACGTAGCGAAGGTCGGTAGTGATACCGAAATCACGGTTGTTCACAATATTTGCCACCATCTCGACCAATTGCTCTTCCAGCACATTCAGCGGGGCCGCCTCTTTTTCGTTTTGGTTCTCGTTCTGGTTCTTGGGTTCGGGCAGCGCGCGCTTGTTCACTTTCTGGTTCTGGTTGAGCGGGATGGCGTCGATTTGCATCGTGACCGCAGGAACCATATAGGGAGGTTTCTGATCCAGGATAAATGCGTTGAGCGCCTGGATGTCGACCTTCTCGTCGCTCACCACATAGGCGGCGATGAACTTGCCGCCGGCGGGGTAGTCGAAAGCCTGCACCGTGGCATCCTTGATGCCGGGGAACTGACGGATGACGCTTTCCACCTCCTTGAGTTCGATGCGGAATCCGCGAATCTTGACCTGCCCGTCCTTACGACCGACAAACTCCATTTCGCCGTCGCACCGATACCTGACGATATCGCCCGTGCGATACACACGCTTGCCGTTCCACTCAACGAAGGACGCAGCGGTCTTTTCGGCTTGGTTGAGATAGCCGATACCCACCTGAGGGCCGGCCACGAGCATCTCTCCGGCTGAGCCCCAAGGCACGCGCTTGCCGTATTTGTTGACAACAAACAGTTGGGCCGTGTCGTTGGCAGAACCCACAGGGATGTTAGCTTCCTTGTTTTCCACCCAATGGCTGCACACATAAACAGTACACTCGGTGGGGCCATAGCCGTTGAGCAATCGGTAGGAGGGCGGATCGAGCGACATCAGTTTCTCGCCGCCGGTACCGAGCTGTTGCAGGCAAGGAATATCGGGGTAGTTCTGCACCAGCTGCGTGGCCACCTGGGTGGTCATGAACGTATGGGTGATACCTTCGCGCAGGATGAAGTCGTGGATGCCCTCGAGGTCGAAACGGATGTCGTCGCCGATGACATAGACCGTCGCTCCGGCGCAGAGGCAGCCCCAGAAGTCGTGCAGGAAGGCATCGAAGCCATAGCCCGCGTATGAGGCATAACGGCTCTCTGGCGTAAGCCCGATATGCTGTGCGTGGAATTTGCAGAAAGTAAGGATGTTCTTCTCACTTAGCATCACTCCCTTGGGTGTACCTGTCGTGCCGCTTGTATAGATTAGGATAAAAGCATCGCCTCCCTCGTATTTGGCGGCATCGGCGCGCATGAAATCCAACCGCTCGGCGGGATAAGAGCCGTCCAGCGGCATCGCTGTCATGCCGGCTTTGGCAATGGAGAGCGGCACGATAAACATCTGCTCGTTGCGCGGCACAGTATAGCCAATAACATGTTCGCCGCATCGGACCGTATATTGCGGGTCGATGGTGTCGGAGAGCCTGTCCACTTCGGCGTATGTCAACCGGGTGTCGCCAGCCACCACGCAAAGGGCGTCGGGATGCTCCGCCACCTGCTGCTTGAAGCAACCCACCAGCGTGCCCTCGGCCGCCTGGGGCGCTTCCGGATTGCGCTCGTCGAGCCACTGGAGCTGCTCGGGTGTGCAGTATTCGATGTCGGCAACCTTTTCGGCTGTCACCATCGAACGGAGAATCATGCTGTAAGCCTCGGCCATCTGCGCCATAAAGGCTTCCGAATAATCGGCACCGCTGTAACAGAATTTGAGAGAATACTGGCCATCCGTCTCGAAAAACTCCGCACCCAGTTTCCAACCGGGCGTGGGGCGACGGAGGTCGGTATAGGGGACAGAGTCTTCGCCCAGATGCAGACCACGTTTGTCGGCCAGCACCGAGCCCTGGTAGACAAACATCACCTGGTTGTTCAGTCCCAGGTCGCGCACCGCGTCGGGATAGGCGTAGTATTGGTATTTCTGCGTCTGGTCGAGTTGGTCCTTCATCATCTCCAGCATTTCCGCGACAGAAGTGTCGGCCGTGGTTTGCATGAAGACCGGAAGCGTGTGGACCATCATGGTGACGGTACCCATCGAGCGACGGTCGGAGCGGCCGAAATAAGCCGTGCAGTAGGAGGCTTTCTCCTCCGCGCTGTAGGTCGCCAGCAGTTGGGCGAAAGCCACCTGCGTGATGATGCTCTCTTTGGTGCCGAAACGTTTCTCTATCGCCAGAATCTCCTCCTTGGTGACCGAGAGGGGGTAATGTTTGTAGACGACAGCCCCCAAGCCCCCTAAAGGGGGTGTTTCTGCTCCCCCTTTAGGGGGTTGGGGGGCTGGGATGGGTAGCGAGTCGGTATCTGCTGCATCGCAGAAGTTTTTGGCGTACCAGTCACGGGCCTCGCCCATCAGGGTGTCGTCTTGACGCTGCTCCACTTCGGCCTGCGCGACAGCGGCACCGTCCATCATCTCGCCAGCGGGTTTCTTGCCGTTGTAGACACGCTCAATGTCGCGAATCAGGATGGCCACCGACAAACCGTCGGTCAACACATGGTGGGCGTCGAGATATAGATAACTCCTCTTTTCGTTTTGGTTTCTCACCACATAGATTTCGGCCCGGTAGAGCCGCTCGCCGTGGATGTCCATCGTCTGTGCAAAAGTCTGCTGCACCTCGGCCCATTCGGACTCAGTTACCTCACAGATGGAGACAATATCGCTTGGGGTTTCGTTTGGGGTTTCCAGTTCTGGACGACCCTCATCGTCGACAACCACGTGGCTGAACAGATAGGGATGGGCGCACAAGGCATCGAAAACCGCCTGCTGGAGCCGCGGGAGGTCGGCATCCTGTGGCAAATCAAAACGGACGGGATTCTGATAATTGTACTCGTCGGAAACCGACGACAAACAGGCATAATACACCCCCAGTTGGGCTTGGCTAAGAGGAGATTTCATAACAAAAACTATTTCTCAATATCAAAAATATTTTCAAATCCGCTCATGCGGAAAATGTCGGCCACATCTTCGTTGAGATGGCTAACGCGGACGCTGCCGCCTTTGGCTTCGCTCTCGCGCTTGAGCTGCATGAAGAAACGCAAGCCGGCAGACGAGATGTACTCCATCTCGCCGCAATCTATCACCAGCGCTTTGTCGGCAACGGCAAGCACTTTCTGCAATTCGTCTGCCTGCTCGGTAGTGGCGATGGTGTCAAGCTCACCGATGATTTTCACGATGGTTTCCAGCCCTTCAGGATGAATGTTTAGTTGCATAATTATATGTTTTATGATTGATAATTCGGTTTGGCTGTCGCATAATAGTGTTAGCGAGTGCAAAATTACAAATTTTTTTTCAATTCTTCACACTTTTTTTTATTTTTTTCGTATTTTTGCAGTCGTGATTTACCTCAACGACCATATCGACGAACTCGACATCGCGGAGGCTTTTCGGCAAGTGAGCTCCGAGCGCGCCGCCTATGCGCTACGTTACCGGCGCGAGCTCGACCGGCGCCTCTCGCTGGCGGTCTACCTCCTTCTCCAGCAGGCCCTCCGCGAAGAATATGGCATGCAGGAAGTCCCCCCGTTCGCCTACGGGCCCAATGGGAAACCTTTTCTCAAAGACCACCCTGGGATTCATTTCAACCTCAGCCATTGCCCCCGTGCGGCGTTGTGCGTCGTCGCCGACCATCCTGTCGGCTGCGACATCGAGGCCGTCCCCGACGAACTCGACATGGACCTCTGCCACCACTGTTTCAACGACAAAGAAGTCGCCGCCATCCTCGCCTCCGACTCCCCCACCCTCACCTTCACCACCCTCTGGACACAAAAAGAGGCCCTCCTGAAGCTCACCGGCGAAGGTCTGTCAGACGCCACCTCTCACCTCTCACCTCTCACCTTTCACCTTTCACCTCTCACCTCCCACCTCTCACCTTTCACCTTTCACCTTTCACCTCCCCACATCTCCCCCGACCGTTCCTATGTCTACACCGTCTGTTCCCCTGCCTAATTCACTTTTACTTGATTGCTTGAATTTTTAGCCGATGTTGCCTGTGCCGACGTAGGTGGAGTTGGAGCATTGGCCAGGATAGATATAGCCGTTGAGATTGGGGAGGAAGGTAGGCTGGTCGACATTGGCCATCGCGAAGCCCCAAAGGTGGACTTTCTTGCCGCTCCAGTGGGCGGGGACATCGACAACAGCGGAGCCGTCGGAGCGTTTGGCAGATTTGTCGAAGACGCACTCGCGGGTGTCGGGGCAATAGACAGTAACACAGATGAGGTCGTTGTCTGTGGCGGCGCCGATGAGGGTTCCGTCGAAGGGGATGACAATCCGGGACGGGGAGACAAACGAGGGAGTGCCGAAATGCGGGGTGTGCATGCTGCCGAGGGCGAGGATGAGGTCGGGGTAGTCGACGGAGACGCTGTCGGGGGTGCTGGCATGGAAGAAGTGATAGTTGTCGCGGGTGAAGAGTGCACGAGGGATGTTGTGCTCCTGGTCGGCCACGTAGGCATAGCCATGATTGATGGCCGAGGCGAGAATGGCGGCGAGCTGTGCCACGGTTTTGAAGATGGCACGGTTGAGCTGCTGCTTGAGGGTGTTTGCATCGCGGACGAAAGGGTTGTACGCCCGGTAGACGTTGCGGCCTTTCCATAAAGAGGCTATGATAGGGCCGAGTTTTCCGATTTGGGTTCCCATGAACCCGCCTGAATTTTTACTCATAGTTTTGAATGGTTGATTATTTGAATAATTGATTGTTTATCGTTTGAATGGTTGATTATTTGAGTTCTGGTAGCAGTCAAGTAGCACTCAAGTAGCAGTCAAGTAGCACTCTACTTGCACTATCATTCGCTAATCAACGGTGCCAACGACGATGCAAAAATACAACCGTGGGAGTGCGGTCTACGAATGGAGATGAATTTTTTTTCATTGTGTGGTTTCCTCCACAGTTCGCTCCACTAAGGTCGCGCTCTGCGTTGCAGCGTTGCAGCGTTGCAGTTCAAAATAGCATCCCTTGGGGACAAAGAAACGAAAAAATAAATTTTGTCATATCAGCAAAGTTTCTTATATTTGTACCCTCATAATAAAAACGAAAACAAAAATAAATAATTAATCCTTAAACGTTTAAGCAATTATGGAAAAAGAAAAAAAATTTATGACTTGTGACGGCAACTGCGCTGCAGCGCACGTGGCCTACATGTTCAGCGAGGTAGCAGCTATCTACCCCATCACCCCCTCCAGCCCGATGGCCGAGTATATCGACGAG
>JAEEGL016117251.1_pt1 | contig 11422 bp, 9 predicted proteins | sample 9134231 | NCBI WGS metagenome assembly JAEEGL01 (sample SAMN16246548, study PRJNA631951) | gut metagenome | biome: gut microbiome; feature: rumen; material: fiber-attached | host: Bos | place: Iran: Karaj | collected 2018-10
CTCAAGATTGAACTCGCGTTCCAGCCGCTCCTGAACGATCTCCATGTGCAGCATTCCGAGAAAGTCGCAGCGGAAGCCGAAGCCGAGTGCCACCGAACTCTCCGGCTCAAAGGAGAGCGATGCGTCATTGAGCTTCAGCTTTTCCAGGGCATCCCGCAGATCCGGGTATTTGGAGCCGTCTTCGGTATAGATGCCGCAGTAGACCATCGGCCGCGCCGGCCGGTAGCCCGGCAGCGCTTCTTCCGCGGGGCGGCCGGCTTCCGTCACGGTATCGCCGACCCGTGTATCCGCCACGTTCTTGATGCTGGCGGTAAAATACCCGACCTCGCCGGCGCAGAGTTCCTCGCAGGGTTCCAGGGAGGTGGGGCGGAGAACGCCGACCTCCACCACTTTGTACCGTGCACCCGTGGACATGAGCAGCACTTCGGTGTCTTTCGCGATCCTCCCGTCCATCAGGCGCAGAAAAACGATCACGCCCCGATAGTTGTCATACTGGCTGTCGAAGATCAGCGCTTTCAGCGGTTTCTCCGGATCGCCCGGCGGGGCGGGAATATGGCTGACAATATCTTCCAGAACCGCATCGATGTTGATCCCCGCCTTTGCGCTGATTTCCGGCGCATCCTGCGCGGGAATGCCGATGATCTCCTCCACCTCGTTCTTGACCCGCTGCGGATCCGCCGCTGGGAGATCGATCTTGTTGATTACCGGCAGGATTTCCAGATTGTTGTCCAGGGCAAGATAGGTATTGGAGAGTGTCTGAGCCTCTACTCCCTGCGAGGCATCCACAATCAGAAGCGCCCCTTCGCAGGCGGCAAGAGAGCGGCTGACCTCGTAGTTGAAGTCCACATGGCCCGGCGTATCGATCAGGTTCAGGGTGTACTCCTCACCGTCCTTCGCCTGGTAACGCAGGCAGACCGCGCGTGCTTTGATGGTGATGCCGCGCTCTTTCTCCAGCTCCATATTGTCAAGAATCTGATCTTCCATCACCCGCGCTTCCACTGCCCCGCATTTTTCGATCAGGCGGTCGGACAGCGTGGACTTTCCGTGGTCTATATGCGCAATGATGGAAAAATTCCGAATGTTCTGCTGTCTGGTCATAGCATCCTCTGTATCCATTTAAAAAATATACAGAGGTATTATACCGCAGAAGAGGGCTGCTTGTAAACAAAAACCCTCCGGCCGGCGCATTTTTTCCGGACCGTCCCGTTTTTTCATTTCCGTTGGGCGGAAGCGGAAGATAGTTAATGACAGCACTGAAAAAAAAGAGTATAATCCATCAGTGGGAATACAGTCTGACTGACAGCTCCATGAAAGGAACGGGAACATGAAACTGATTATTGCCGGCGCAGGCAGGATCGGAGGCGCCCTTGCGGAAGCGCTCTCCGCGGAAAAGCACGATATCGCCGTCATCGACCGGGATACCGAGACGCTCAGCCATGTGTCGGATGACCTGGACGTCATCTGTCTCGAGGGCAGTGCCACAAATCCGGACGTTCTCAGGGAGGCCGGAGCCGCGGAGGCCGATCTGCTTATCGCCGCAACCGAACAGGATGAAATCAATCTCGTCTGCGGTCTTGCTTCCAGTAAACTGGGCACAAAGCATGTGATCGCCCGGGTACGGGATCCCGAATATCTCGGGAAAACGGAATTCCTGAGAGAGACTTTCGGGATTTCCATGCTCTTTAATCCGGAATACGAGTGCGCCAAGGACATCTCCCGCACGCTCCGTTTTCCGGGGGCTTCCCGGGTGGATTCCTTCACCCGCGGCAGTGCGGAGATTGTCGAATATCATGTCCCCCGGGGCAGCAGGCTGGCAGGGGTTTCTCTCCGGGAACTGCAGGGGCGCTTTCGTGCGCATATTCTGGTCAGCCTTGCCGAACGGGACGGAAAGGTCGAGATCCCAAAGGGTGATTTCTGCATTCAGGAAAACGACAGTCTGAGCATCACCGGCAGTCCGAAGGAGATCCGCAGGTTTTTTGTCGCCGCCGGCGCTTATGTGAAGCCGGTCCGTCGGGTGATGATCACCGGCGGGGACCGCTGCGCGGTGTATCTGGCACGCCTTCTGATGGAGAGCGGGATAGAAGTTGCCATCATAGAAAACGACCGTGCCCGCTGTGAACGGCTCTGCGAACTGGTTCCGGATGCGCGGATTATCTGCGGAAATGCCGCGCGCAGCGACGTGCTGGCAGAGGAAGGCATCCATGAAACCGACGGTTTTGTCGCTCTGATGGAAGACGACGGAGACAACATCGTGACCGCCATCTACGCCAAGCGCTGTCACGTCGGAAAGGTCATCGCCCGGGTCAATCATGCCCACTTCGCGGAAATCCTGGACAACAGGGATCTCGACAGTGTTGTCATCCCGAAAACCATCGTCGTACAGCTGATTTCGCGTTATGTCCGCGCCATGAGCAATTCCGCAGGCAGCAGCATGGAAACCCTCTACAGGCTGGCAGACGGGAAGGCCGAGGCGCTGGAATTCCGGGTAAGCAAAGACGCCCGCTGTGCCGGCATTCCTCTCAGCGAGCTCAACCTGAAGCCGAACGTTCTGATCGCCGGCGTCATACGCGGGAACAAAACCCTCGTGCCGGACGGCAGTACGATCATTCAGCCGGGCGATCATGCGGTGATCGTCACGGATGCCGGCTGGCTTCAGGACATTGACAGTATTCTGAAGTAAGCGGCCTTATGCAAAGAGCAGTCCGAACAATTGCTCCCGGAAAGGTGGGGTGGGTAGTTTGAACAACAGAATGACGCTGCGTCTGATCGGGATTGCCCTCTGCCTCGAAGCCGCGCTGATGCTTCTCCCGCTTCTGGCCGGCTTCTGCTTCGGCGAACGCCCGTTCAGCTTTCTGATTTCCGCTGCCGTCACAGGCGCCGCAGGTTTTCTGCTCACGCGCATAAAGCTGCGCACAAAGGCCATTTACGCGCGGGACGGATTCGTCGCCGTCGCACTGATCTGGATTCTGATGGCTGCCTTCGGTGCGGTTCCCTTTGTGATTTCCGGCGATATTCCTTCCTATGTCGACGCGTTTTTTGAGACCATGTCCGGCCTCACGACCACCGGCGCATCAATCCTCAACAACATTGAGGGGCTTTCGAAGGCCGGGCTTTTCTGGCGTTCCTTCACCCACTGGATCGGGGGCATGGGTGTTCTGGTTTTCATGATGGCGGTTCTCCCGATGAGCGGCGAGCATTCCATGCACATCATGCGCGCGGAGGTCCCGGGTCCCGTTGTCGGAAAACTCGTTCCCCGTGCCAGAGATACCGCGAAAATCCTTTACATGATCTATGCCGGGCTCACCGTTCTGGAGACCCTGTTCCTTCTTTTCGGGGGCATGAACTTTTTTGATGCGCTTCTCCATGCCTTCGCCACGGCCGGCACCGGCGGTTTCTCCACGAAAAACGCAAGCATCGCCGCCTTCCACAGCCCGTATATCGAAACGGTCATCTCCGTTTTTCTGGTTCTGTTCGGCGCCAACTTCAACCTCTATTATCTGATTCTGATCGGTCAGGCAAAAAGCGCTTTCAAAAGTGAGGAGCTTCGCTGTTATCTGATCATCATCGCCGCTGCCGTCATGGCGATCACGGCAGGGATTGTCGGGATTTACGGGAACCTCGGCGATTCTCTGCGAAACGCTTTCTTCTATGTCATGTCCATCTTAAGCACTGCCGGTTTCTGCACCGTTGACTATACGCTCTGGCCGCAGTATACCCAGATCATACTCGTGGTCATGATGGTAATCGGCGGCTGTGCTGGCAGCACCGGCGGCGGCGCAAAACTGTCCCGAATCATGCTTCTGGTGAAAAGCGCCTTTGCCGACGTTCAGCGCATGATTTCCCCGCGCCGCGTCAAGCGCGTCCGGATGGACGGAAAATGTGTGCCGGACAACGTGCTTACCACCGTCAGCACCTTCTTCTCCCTGTATATTCTGATTCTGTTTCTCTGTGCCCTTGTCGTCTCCTTTGACGGGGTGGATTTCGCGACCAGCTTTACTGCCGCCCTTTCCTGCATCAGCAACGTCGGCCCCGGGCTCTCCGGTGTCGGCCCGACGGAAAACTTTGCCGCCTTCTCGGAATTCCCCAAACTGTTCATGTCTTTTACCATGCTGACCGGAAGACTGGAGATTTATCCCGTTCTGATTCTCCTTTTCCCGAAAAAGCGATAGGCTTTTTCCGATTTCACTTGAAAAAGCTGCCGCTGCGTGGTAGATTATACTCGTTCAATAAAACATTTCTTGGAGGAATTATCCCATGTTTGAAAATCTTGTTGAGATCCTCAAAGCCAACCCCCGCAAGATCGTTTATACCGAAGGCGCCGACGCCCGCATCCTCGCTTCCGCCGCCCGTCTGAAGAAAGACGGCTTCCTTACGCCGGTTCTGGTCGGCAATGTGGCGGAAGTAAAAGCCGCTGCCGAAAAGGGCGGATTTGACATCGACGGTCTTGAGATCCTTGACCCCGCCACCTACGAGGGAATGGACGAGATGGTTGAGAAGATGGTTGAGCTCCGCAAGGGCAAGATGACCCCGGAAGACTGCCGTGCCGCGCTCAGCAAGGGCAATTACTTCGGTACGATGCTGGTAAAGATGGGTGTTGCCGACGCACTTCTCGGCGGCGCGACCTATTCCACCGCGGACACCGTCCGTCCCGCGCTTCAGCTGGTAAAGACCAGAAAGGGCGCCAACCTTGTGAGCTCCTGCTTCATTCTGGTCCGCGGCGAAGAGATGCTGGCGATGGGTGACTGCGCCATCAACATCGACTACCAGGACAAGCTGGACAAGGAAGGCAACGTCGTTCTTTCCGCTGCAGCCCAGCTCGCCGAGGTTGCCGTGGAAACCGCCAAGACCGCAAAGGTCTTCGGTATGGAGCCGAAAGTCGCCATGCTTTCCTACTCCACCAAGGGCTCCGGAAAGGGCGCCAATGTTGACCTCGTCCGGGATGCCACCGCCATCGCCAAGGAAAAGGCTCCGGATGTCGCCATCGACGGCGAGATGCAGTTCGATGCCGCCGTCTCCCCGGTTGTCGGCCAGCTGAAGTTCCCCGGAAGCCCCGTCGCCGGCTATGCCAACACCTTCATCTTCCCGGAGATTCAGTCCGGCAACATCGGTTACAAGATCGCCCAGCGTCTTGGCGGTTTTGCCGCTTACGGCCCCATTCTGCAGGGCCTGAATGCGCCGATCAACGACCTCTCCCGCGTCTGCGACGCCGAGGAAGTCTATCAGATGTCCATCATTACGGCTGCGCTCGCATAAAGCGTCCGCAGATCAGTCAAGGACCCCCGCCGGCTGTCATTTGCGGCGGGGGGCCTTTTTCGGGGAGGGGCCTCTTGGACAGAGAGCAGAATATGAAGGCCGCGCTTCTTCTCGCGGAAGAGGCGGGCAGCCGGGGAGAAGTGCCTGTCGGCTGTGTGATCACCGATGCCGCCGGACAGATCATCGGCCGCGGCCGCAACCGTCGTGCGGAAGCCTGCGACGCCACAGCCCACGCGGAAATGGAAGCGATTCGGGAAGCCTGCGCCGCACGCGGGGACTGGCGGCTGGAAGACTGCACGCTCTATGTGACGCTGGAGCCCTGTCCCATGTGCGCCGGTGCCATTCTGAATGCCAGAATCCCCCGGGTTGTCTTCGGCGCCCGGGAGCCTGCCACTGGCTCCTGCGGCAGCGTGATTGACCTCTTTTCAGAAAACTACGGCCACCGCTCCGCGGTTTTCGCCGACGTGTGCGGGGAGGAAAGCCGAAGCCTTCTGCGGGATTTCTTCCGAAACCGCCGATAAACAGATCACCCCGCCTGCCGGCGGGGTGATTTCTTATGTTCTTATTCTTTTACCGTTCCGTCCGGGTTGAAGAGCGGCAGCGGCGCCAGCACGATGATGTCGTCGCGTTTGGCCGCATCGCCTTCGGCGAGAACCGCCATCTTGCCGGCAACAATGCCGCCGGCCCGACGGATCAGTTCCTCCATGGCGTGAAGTGATTCGCCGGTAGAGATGACGTCGTCAATGATCAGCATGCGCTTGCCTTTGATCAGTTCGGCATCCGCCTTGTCAATCACCAGTTTCTGCACGCTCATGGTGGTGATGGACTTCACGTCGACTTCAAATACGCCGCTCATATAGGCCTTCGGACCCTTGCGGGCAAGGAAATACTTGTCCGCGGCGCTCTGACGCGCCATCTCATAAAGCAGGGGAATGCTCTTGGCTTCCGGTGCGATGATATAGTCATATTCCGGCGCCCGCTTCAGCAGCTCCGCCGCGCAGTGGACCGTGAGCTCCACGTCGCCGAACATGACAAACGCACCGATGTACAGATCATCTGTCACTCTGCACAGCGGCAGATCGCGTTTCAAACCGGCAATGTCAATTTCATAGGTCATGGTAGTATTCCTTTCGTTTATTCGTTCCTGAATTTCATTTCCGCCGGTTCCTCACCGGCAGCGGCATTTCTTTTCTTGAACACCCAGTACTTCTGGATGAAAAAGCTTGCAACAAACAGGGCCCCGTCCACGAGAACCTTAATCGCCGCGGAACCCTCCGCGCTCTCGATCCGAAACAGGTTCACAAGCAGCGTAAGCAGACCGGTGGAGGCAAAGGCCTGCGGAATACACAGGCAGTAGTATCTCAGCATCTCCCTGCCGTAAACGCCCCTGCTCTGAAAAACCAGGCGGTTGATATTGAAATTATAGAAGGAAGAGAGCGCCCTCGCAGTCAGGTTGCAGACGGGTTCCGCATAAACGCCGAGGCTCGCGTCCAGAAACAGATCCAGTACATAGTACAGACCGGTGTCCAGGAGGAAAGAACTCAGAGAACTGAGCGCATAGAGGATCGGCTGTTTTCCTTTTTTCATCCTTTTTTTCCGAAAGCCTTGTCCTTAAACATGATTTTGAAGATCCGCCAGGAGTCTTTCAGCGTATCGTAGTGCGAGCCGGCGTTTTCATCCTCATAGACCGTCTCGATCTCCTGCTCGGAAAAAGGAATCCCCCAGCGTTTCATTTTCAGGAGCATGTTGGTCTCGTACTCAAAACGCTCACCTTCAATGCCGCAGAACCGGGACAGATACCGGGCGGGAATTGCGCGAAGACCCGTCTGCGTGTCGGAAAGGCGGATGCCGTAAAGCCGGAACATACGCGAAGTGGTTTTGTTTCCGGCAACGCTTCTGGCCGGGACACCCGGCAGATCAAAATTCCGGCAGCCGAGCACGACACTGCTCCCTTCCCGCAGCATACGGTTTCCGCAGGCGATGATGTCCTTCGTCAGATGCTGGCCGTCTCCGTCGATCGTGATGACGCCGTCGGCCTCCGGATATTTTTTCATGGCCAGGGCAAAGCCGTCTTTCAGTGCGCGGCCTTTTCCCTTGTTTCCGTCATGATGGAGAACCGTGCAGGCCGGAAATGCCTCCGCACGGGTAAAATGCCCCTGACGGCCGGCGCTGCTGCCGTCATCCACAATGACGATTTTTTGAAAACCTGCTTCCAGAAGCCCGTCTACAACGCGGTCAAACTTTTCATCCGGATCCAGAGACGGGAGTATAATCACGCAGGACGATCTGCAGTCCCTTGCATCCATGGAAGTTCTCCGGCCTCAGACGTCGTCGATCGTCGCGGTAATCATATGGTCACCGGAAGCGTCGACAATGGAGCGGAAATGACGTTGCAGATCCACAGTGCCGGCAGGCTGGTTGACCGTTGCCGCGGCGGTATAATCCACCACATAGCACTTTCCGGCGATCTCATACGCACCGAGCACCTCGCTGCCTTTGAACTGATAATAGGAGTTGTGAGACCAGTCGCCGATCAGGAAGATCTGTCTCAGCTTGTTATCCATCTCACTGCCGGCCTCAATGTAATTGGCGAGCTCCGCATAGGCGCTGTTCGGATCGCCGGTGCTGGCGCTCAGATGCAGATAGGCATCGGCAAAGCCGTTAATGTGCGCGGCAATCCGCTCCAGTGTGGCATCGTCCGCCTTTTTCATGAACTGAGAGTCATCCTTGTTTTCGTCAATCTGAACGACATTCCCCGATTCGTCGCGGATCTCCGGATCGATATGGCCCATGATGTTGTCAAACTGATAGGTCACCTTGGTCGGCAGGTTGTCATAGCGGTAATAGTAGCTCTCCAGATTGTCAAAGTGAATATCCCGCTCCACGATGTATTCCTCACCCAGATCGACACCGTTCAGAGACACTTTATAGGTGGAGGGCACGGTCACCCTAACGCTGGAATAAAGCCCCGAAAAATCGAAGCTCTCTTCTGCGATTTTCCAGGAGTACAGCTCCGGCTGAATGGAAACGCCCATTTTGGCAAGCGCGCCGATAAACAGGGTGGGAAGGTTCACATCTTCCACCAGATTCTCGGTGGTATTCTGCACCACGCGGACTTCACCGAACACATTCTCTCCGCAGAGCAGGCTGTAGGTTACGCTGTCGCTCTTCTGAAAACCGGGCTTTGCCACATAGTTGATCTCATCGTTGAGCAGCATTTCCTTTACGAGCGCGCCGACTTCTTCGTCTGTCTGCATCTGATGCGGCATGGATGCCACAGTCGCCGCGATGCTGTCGTCCCAGACGTTTTCACGAAGCTTCGTAATATATTCTTCCATCACCGGCTCAACCTGCGTCTCATCGTAAACGCTCGCGTATTTCCAGACCTGGCTGAGAATATACATTGCCACCGCGGCAACAAACAGGGTCCAGAGTACCAGGATCACCACATAAACCGCGGTGCCGGCACCGGATTTTCTTCTTTTTCTTTTCGTCGCCATGTTCTTCTCCGATCTCTTAACTCAGTCGCGATTCTTTCCTTACTTGAAAAGGAACCCGTTCGGAAGGTTGCGGGAGGTGCCGCTGGCGGAAGACGGACTGTTGATATACTCTCCGTTATAATACATAACCGTAGAGGAACCCCCGTCCAGGTTGCAGGCGTTGACAGCGCCGAAATCGATCATCACGTCGCGTGCGTCGCCGAAGCTGGCGCCGACGCTGTGCATCTGCCGTCCGTCAATGACCAGCATCAGCACTGCGCCGTCGGCGCGCTGGCCGATGGCGGTACGGGGGTTAATGCCGCTTTCCATCGAGCCGCTGTACTCGGGAACTCCGTTTACAATCAGCGCCGGGCCGAAACTGACGCCGCAGCGGATATGGAGGCTCTCAGCCGCTGCCGGGTCAATAAAGCCGACAAAAAGGATGTCCTCATCGGTGAAGCCGACGAAAGTTCTCTGGCTGCCCATACTGACCGCTTCCCCGTCGGCGATGGTCAGCCCGTCGGGCCAGCCGCCGGTACCGCCGCCGTCTTCATCGTAGAATGCGCCGCCGTTGACGCCGCCGATGGCGCCGTAACGCTCGCAGAGGGCATCCAGCGGCATGCCGTAGCCGCCGTAAACCTCAGGCTTTCCGACAAAAACGCGGCTCGGATCCTTGATGACCATCATCTTCCCGACAAAGCCCTTCTTTTTGACGTCGACAATGATCACTCCGTCGCCGTCCTCGTCAATCAGGCCGTATTCATCCGGCTGGGGGCCGAGGTTCGGATCACCCTCTTCCTTCGCTTTTACCGTGACGAGGCTGGTATCGGTGTTCTGGATCTTACCCTCTTCGAAATGGCTCTCGAAGATGCCGTCAATCTCTTCCTGTGTGAGAAAGATATTGTTGATAAAATCGAAGCGGCGGGTCCAGATCATTGTCATGACAAACGAGTCCCGCAGCGCGGGAGAGGGCCCCTTCACCAGGATCCATTCCAGTGCCAGTCCGAAAGCGCAGAGGACGATTCCTGCCGCAAGAATCAGGCCGAAAAACCGGTCGATCAGCCGGACAATGGCGTGTCCGGCTCCACTTTTCTTTTTCATTGCAAAACCTTTCGTGTCTATAAGGATTTTGTTCTTTTTTCGGTCAAACAAAGCTTATTTTAACATAAGAAGTGCCTGCTGACAAGCGGAATATCTTGCGGTTTCCCGGGTGCGGAAACACAAGTTCAAGTGTTGTCCGTCCCTTCGCTGTCGGCAGTGACGCCGAGGAAGCAGTCGCTGCTCTTCAGTTCGGAATACAGCAGCACCTCATCGCTGCCGAAATCGAAGACCCGGATGACGTCTTTCAGAATCTCGTCTCCGGTCAGTTCCTGATACACGTCGGGATACTGTTTGAAGAGATCCTCCCGGAAAATACAGTTGTCCTCTTCCCGGTAGACGGCGGCATAGTGGATGCCGCTCTCCACCAGATCCTGGAAGAAGTGACTCCCATAGCTCAGCTCCGGCCTCAGACCGTGCGACTGATAGGAAAGCTCGCACATGCAGGTGTAGCGGGAGATCTCCGCGAAGGTCACCGGCACGCCGAGGCTTGGCGTTGTCGTTCCCCAACGGCCGGGTCCGAGCAGAATCGCGCCCTCCGCCGTGATTGTCCGGTTCAGTTCGCCGATTTTTCTGGCGACGAGGTATTTCCGGTTCTCCGGCAGCGAAAGATAATTCTCCACCTCGACAAACACCGCGTAGCGGATCGGAACGCAGGCGTTTCCGCCCATGAAGTTCCCCTGAATGCGGAAAAGGAAATCCCTGACTTTCGGCATGACGCCGGCCTGTCCGAGGCCCTGTGTCTGGATCGTGCGGCACTGCAGAAGGTTGACCTTGTATTCCCCGTCAGGCGTAAAGTTGCAGGCATACTCAATGTCAACCGGATAATTGTATTCCGCCTCCAGCAGCTGCATCAGCTTCGTCATGACCGCAGTGAAGTCCGTCCGACGAAGCAGTCTGGAGAAGTTCACAATATCCGGAACCGACTCGTTCCGGAGCCCCAGCTCCCGGTAATAGTCCGCCGTATAGCTGTCCGGCTCCATAAAGAGGCCCGCGCTGGTGCCCAGACTCTTTTTGTCGACACGCTCCATCGGGATCGTGTCAAAGCGGTTGTTGACCAGGTCGATGACATCGACATGGTGCTGTGAGAAGCGGTAGGCATCCTTTGCCTCCACCATCGGCGGAGCAAGCGGCTTGTCCAGCCGGATAAAGCGGGCGTAGTCGTCCGCTTCCCGGTCCACGGCCCGGGTGCCCATGCCGAAGACCAGGCGCAGCATGCCGGCGTTGTCCTCCTTGTCCTTGCTGCCCATGACGTAGAGGTTGCGGCTGTGGCCCACGCCGGCCACGTGGGGGAAGTAGTAGTCCCCGTGGCAGTCGCCGCTGACGCGCATGACCAGCAGCGCCATCTGCTCGTCCCGGTCCAGCAGCTTCCGGTCCGCCCGGTAGCGGATGGCGTCCACGCTGGCGGTGCTGGCGTAGACGGTGCGCACGGCGTTTTCAAACTCCTGGTAGCGCTCCTCGGGGCTGCCCTGGTTGGGACAGAACACGCTCTCGTACTTGCCGGCAAAGGCGTTGCCGATGCCGTCCTCCAGAATGGAGCTGGAGCGCACGATGATGGGGGACTGGCCGAAGTATTCCAGCACGGAGCGGAA